>PJUL01000029.1_pt1 | contig 262830 bp, 224 predicted proteins | sample 1512221 | NCBI WGS metagenome assembly PJUL01 (sample SAMN08177667, study PRJNA422409) | Feces metagenome, whole genome shotgun sequencing project.
AGCCTTGAACATCATTGCCAGAAAGCTCTTGCGCATCGCCTTCGGCGTATGGAAATCACGCAAACCCTTCGAGCGAGAACTCTTCCTCGCCAACCAGGCTTGCGTGAAACCATAGAATCTACATCGCAATGCTGATGGGACGGGTGCGCAATGGCAGCCGTAGGATGGGTGCAGCGCGAGAATCTGAGCGCAAGTGCGAAATCGTTCAACGCGCGGAACCCATGCGGTCGTGTGCAGATGGTGCCGAACGGCCCTGCCGGACGCTCCCCGACATCGGCGGGAGAATACGTTCGCGGCCGCATGGGTTTCGCGCGCTGGATAGCAACGTTCTAGCTTAAGAACTCTCGCGCTGCACCCATCCTACATCGCAATGTAGATGGGACGGGTGCGCAATGGCAGCCGTAGGATGGGTGCAGCGCGAGAATCTGAGCGCAAGTGCGAAATCGTTCAACGCGCGGAACCCATGCGGTCGTGTGCAGACGGTGGCGAACGGGCTTGGCAGACGGTCCCCGACATCGGCGGGAAAGCACGTTCGCGGCCGCATGGGTTTCGCGCGCTGGATACCAATGTTCTAGCTTAAGAACTCTCGCGCTGCACCCATCCTACATCCCAGTGCGGATGGGACGGGTGCGCAACGGCGGCAGCGGTGGATGGGTGCAGCGCGACGACCCTCAGGCGCCGGCTCCCGCGGGCTTGCTCTTGGAGGCCGCGATCGCGGCGAATTCGCGTTCGGCCGCGGCCAGCACGGTGTCCACGTGCAGGTGGGCCAGCGCATACTGGCGCGCGGCGACGCCCAGGGTATCGCGCAAGCGCGCGTTATAGCTCAGTTTTCGCACCGCTTCGGCCATGGCCTCGCCATCCTCGGGCGGCGTTACGAGGCCGCAGCGCGTTACCACGGCGGCCAGTTCCGTGCCGGGCGCGGCGCCGCAGACTACGGGCCGGCCGCTGGCCAGCATGCCGGTCAGCTTGGAGGGCATGACGAGGTCGGCCGCGCCGGCGCGTTGCGGCAGCAGGTGGATGTCGGCGGTGTTCAGCAGTTCGCCCAGCCTCTCGGCCGGCTGCAGGTCCAGGAAACGGACGCGGGGCAGGCCCTGGCACTGGGCCTCCAGCGGCGCGCGCTCCGGCCCCTGGCCGCAGAACACGAACCATACGCGATGCTCGCGGCTGAGGCGCCGCGCCACGTCGGCCAGCGTCTGCAGGCCCTGCTTGCCGCCCATGTTCCCCGAGTACAAGGCAACGATGGCGCTCTCCGGGATCCCCAGTTCGGCGCGGTAGTCGCCACCTTCGCCCGGCGCGATCGCATCCACGTCGATCCAGTTGGGCAGCAGCACCGCGCGCCCCGGGTCCACGCCCTTGGCCAGCGCCAGGTCCAGCATGCGGTTCGAGATCGTGGAGACGCGGTCGAAGCGGCGCATCAGCCAGCGTTCGGCGCGGCGCACGGCGCCGCGCAGGCCGGCGCCCTTGAGCAATCCGAGTTCGAACGCGGCATCCACTTCGTAATCCTGGATGTGCAGCCAGGCGCGGGCGCCGCAAAGCCGCGCTGCCAGCCAGGCGGCGGGCGCGCAGAACAGGGCGGGCTCGACCACCAGGATGATGTCGGGCCGTCCGGCCGCGGCGCGCAGCAGGGAGGGCAGGCTGGACAAGGCGAAGCTCGCCAGGTGCACCAGGCGCTTGAGGCCACCCGGCCTGGCCGGCACCCACAGCGGCGCGCGCCGCACCGTGACGCCGCGCCGCGTTTCCTTGGCGTAGCGGCCGGCGCGGTAGCCGGGCTGCACTTCCCATTGGGGGTAGTACGGCGGGGCGGTCACGACGCTGACCTCATGCCCGCGCGCGGCCAGCCATTCGGCCATCTCGGCGCTGTACTTGCCGATGCCGGTGAGCTCGGGCGCGTAGTTGATGCCGTAGATGAGGATCTTCATGGCGCGCCCGCCTTGCGGGGGCGGACGGGGCGGCACGGATTGCCGTGGCACACCATGGCGGGCGGCATGTTGCGGAACACCGAGCTGCGCGCGCCGATCACGGCCTCGCGCCCGATGGTCACGCCGGGGCCGACGAACACGTCGGTCGCCACCCAGGCGCCTTCCTCGACGCGGACGGCGCGTTCGCGCAAGGGAAATTCGGGCTGGGCGGCGTCGTGGTCGGCCGCGCACAGATAGCTGCGCTGCGAGACCACCGCGTGGGCGCCGATCTGGATCGGGCCCAGGCTGTAGATGACCGCGTCGTCGCCGATCCAGGCGTAGTCGCCGATCTCCACCTTCCACGGGTAGGTCACGGTGGCCGTGGGCCGGATCAGCACCTTGCGGCCGACGCGGGCGCCGAAGCAGCGCAGCAGCCAGCGCCGGAACCCGTAAGCGACTTGAGGCGACCAGCGGAACAGCGTTCCCTGCACCATCCACCACAGCTGCACCGTCAGGGCGGAGCGGCCGCGCTGGCCCGGGGCCAGCGCAAAGCGGTCAAGACGCTGGAGAGCGCTCATTTTGCCGCTCCCGCCACGGCGTCGTCGCGCGCCTCGGCCGCGCTGGCCTGCCGCGCCTTCTGGAGTTCTTCCGTCTTGATCCGGATCTGCCAGTAATACATGGCGCGCGCCACCGCATAGTCGTAGCCGGCCTTGCCGTCCAGGAAGCCCAGCTTGAATACGTAAGAGTGCAGGAAGGAAATCGGCGCCTTGAACGGCATGGCCTGGAAGATGCGCTTGAGCAGCGCGCGCGCGCCGACGTTGGCTTCGCGCGGATCGTTCATCAGGCCCTTGGTGCGCAGGTTGGCCTCCCAGTCCGAATAGCGGTTGTGCTTGTCGAAATAATGGAAGAGCGAGTCGTGGTCGTTGTGCACCATGCGCTGGCGCAGGGCGAAGGTGTCGCCCTCGACCTGCGGCTGGTAGTGTCCTTCCACCTCCCACATGTGGGCCACGTCCAGGTCGTCGTAGTCCAGGAAGCGGGAGCGGCCGCGCGCCAGCAGCGCCAGCTTGTAGACGCGGTGGCCGTGTTCCAGCTTCTTGCCGCAGAACACATAGTCGAACGGCACGAAGGCGCCGCCGGCGCCGGCGGCGAAGCGCGGCAGCGCCTCGCGGATCTCGGCGGCCAGCTTGGGCGTCATTTCCTCGTCGGCGTCGACGTACAGCACCACCGGGTGCGAAAAGGGCAGCTGCTCCAGGCACCACTGCTTTTTCTTCGGATACTTGCCGTTCCAATTGAAATTGGACACCTTCGCGCCCAGCGCCGTGGCCATCGCGCAGGTGGCGTCCGTGCTGTTGGAATCCACGACGAAGACCTCGTCGAAGTCGACCAGCGCCTTCAGGCACTTGGCGATATTGCGTTCCTCGTTCTTCGTCATGACGACGACCGAAACCGGTATCTTCTGCATGATGCTGTCCTGTTCAGGGCGTGCCGCGCTGCATCAGCGGCTGGAATAGCGCAATGACGTTGCGGCAGTGCCGTTCTAGGGAAAAGGCGTCCGCGCGCTCGGGGCCTTGGGCGGCGAGCCGCTCCCGCGTTTCGCCGTCGTAGGCCAGGCGCCGCACCGCGGCCGCCAGCGCCGCCGCGTCGCCCACGGGCACCAGCAGGCCGTAGCGGCCCGCGTCCAGGATTTCGGCGGGTCCGTGGGGACAGTCGGTCGAGATCACCGGCACGCCCAGGCACAGCGCTTCGACGAGCACGTTGCCGAAGCTCTCGCGCACGGACGTCAGGGCGAAGGCGCCGGCGCCGGCGATCACCGGGAACGGGTTGTCGATGTGGCCGGCCAGCGTCACCGGGGTGCGCGAGCCATGGTCATCGATGCGCTTCTGCAGGGCGGCATGCTCGGATCCCTCGCCCAGGATGGTGAAGGCGATGCCCGGGTCGTCCAGCAGGGCGGCGGCGTCGATCAGCGTGGCGTAGTCTTTCACCGCTTCCAGCCGGCCGACCGCGACCACGTGGTAGGGCGCCTGCCCCCCGGCCTCCTGCGCGCGGTTCGCGCCCTGCTGGCGCACGTTGTCCAGCGGCACGCCGTTGTAGATGGTGTGCACCTTGCCGCGCAGGGGCGGGAACATGCTGACAAGGTCTTCCTTCACGCCGCGCGACACGCCCACCACGGCGTCGTGCCGGCGGTAGGTCTGGCTGACCAGCCAGCACTTCAGGCGCCGCATGCGCGAGGCGCCGTAGTGGATCGCGGGGCTGCTGTGCTCGAAGGCGACCGTGCTGAAGTTTCCGCGCAGCAGCTTCTTGGCCAGCACCACCAGCATGTTGCACAGCAGGCCGTGCGAGCAGACGATGGCGGGCTTGTCGCGCCGGATCTGGCGCAGCAGGCGCATGAAGGCCACCGGCAACATCAGGCGCAGCTTGGCGGGCGATTCGATGACGGGCAGCGCGCGCGTCACCTTGGGGTTGGAAACAGGGTACTCGCGATTGCGCGAACGCAGCAGGAACAGGGCGGAGTCCACCCCCTGTTCCGGCAAGGCATCCACGATGAAGGCGACGCATCTTCCGACGCCGCCGTGCAAGTCCGGCGCGACAAACAAGACATCAGGCATGAGGGATCACTCGTGGTGGCGCCCGGCGCGCTGCGGCCGGACGGGGGCTGGGGGCGGGCGGCGTAATCGAGGGAACGGGCATGATCTGGGCATTGCGCATCAGGGACAGGCAATAGCACAGCAGGAAACCGGTGAAGGCGGTCTTGGGGGCGTAGGCCAGGCCCCCCGAAAGCGAGTCGATGAAGATGTAGATGGGCGCGGTGGACAGGAGATAGCGCCTGTGGAGTTCCAGTCCGGGATGGGCGTAGCGCCTGAGCAGGGTCAGCAGCAGGATGAGCAGGGGCGGAAGCATGATCATGGTCGTGCCCACCACGCCGAATTTCATCAGGTAGAACGCCCAGGAGTTGTGGGCGAAGGTGCTCAGCTCGAAGCCGTTCTCGCCCATGACCCAGCTGCGGAAGCCGGCGCCCTTGCCGAACACCGGGCTCTCCGCGAAAGAGTCCATCTGCCCCTGCATTTCCTGGATGCGCGCGCCGTAGCTGGAGTCCTCGTCCAGCCGCTCGACGCTGAAGATCCGGTTGGTCAGCACGTCCAGGTAGCCGATGCTGGCGAAGACCAGCACGCCGGCGACCGCCGCGGGCGCGAAGATCAGCACCGCGCGCCGCCGGATCTCGGGGCCCGCGCCCAGCAGCACGGCGATGAAGACCGAGATCGCCAGCTGCAGGTACTGGCTGCGGTTGAGCGAAAACACCAGGGCCAGCAGCATGTAGACCGTCAGCGCGTAGGCCTTGGGCCCGGAGACGTTGAGCGTGCGCCGGAAGTACAGCAGCGAGACCACCCCGAACGGGATGGCCCAGACGCCCAGCCGCACGTTGCGCAGTGGATTGGCCACGCTGAAGCCCTGCGCCTGCTCCAGCAGCATCAGGGTGGCGACGGCGAGGCACGCCGCCACGATGTACTTCTGCAGCACGGCATAGGCCGCCGGGCTATCGATGTCCTTGTAGCAAAGAAAGGGCGTGCACAGGAAATAGAACACGATGCGCAGGTCGCGCGCCACGTCGCCGGTCTCGATCCCCGGATGGTCCAGCGATACCAGCAGCAGGTAGATCACCGACAGCGTCTGGATGCCCAGCAGCATGCCCAGCACGCCGCGGGGCAGGGCATAGGCGGACGGCTCCGCCAGCCGCAGCGCCTTGACCGCCAGCATCGCGACGAATATGACGTCGAAGGGCGAGAGCTTGAAACTGCCCACGCCCAGGACGAAATGGTCGTCGTTCAGGGCCAGCGCCGTGAAGGCGAACATGCCCAGCAGGTGCAGGGTGGAAAGGCGGCGGTGCGGTCTCATTGCGTCGGTTCTCCGTAGGCGCGGGCCCTAGTGCGAGGCCCAGTCGTCGCGGCCGAATATCTTGGTGGTCAGCTTTTCGAACAGGTACGACAGGTCGCCCTGCCGCGCGTGCGCGGCCACCTTGGAGGCGCGGCACGACAGTTCGAACAGCCGCCCCAGGCCCGGCTCGGTGCGCCGGATGCGGGTCACGATCTGCTCCCGCTCCTCCAGCAGCACGTCCTGCATCAGCGCGGTCTTGGTTTCGTCATGGGCGGTGTAGACGCCCATGGCGTCCGGCACGATGAGGTTCTTGCCCTCGCGCAGCAGCCGGCTCCACAGTTCGAGGTCCATGCAGTAGCGCATGCTCTCCTGCAGCAGGCCGTACTTTTGCAGCAGGTCGCGGCGGAAGATGGCCGACTGGTTGGGAATGGAGGCCTTGACCACCGTCAGCGTGCCCCGGTTGACCGGCGTGTAGTGGATCTTGCGGAAGATCCGGTTGTCGGCGTCCGCCACGAACAGGTTGCCGCTGACGATCGGCGCCCGGCCCCTGGAGGCGGCCGAGCCCAGCTTGCGCAGCGCGCCCGGGAAGTACAGGTCGTCGGAGTTCTGCCAGCCCACGTAATCCCCGGTGGCGCGCTCGAAGCCCTTGTTGATGGCATGCGACTGGCCGCGGTCCGGCGTGCTTTCCCAGTAGGTGAGGTAGCGCTCGTACTTGCGGATGATGTCCACGCTGCCGTCGGTCGAGCCGCCGTCCATGATGATGTATTCCAGCCGCGGATAGCCCTGGTTCAGCACGGACAGGATGGTGCGTTCCAGGAAGCGGGCCTGGTTGAACGAGGGAGTCACGATCGTCACTTTCGGCATCAGGCCGCCGGCGATGGGGGCTGGCGGACGAAGCTCGCGGACGAAGTCGATGAGCTGACGTGAATACTCGTTATGACGCTTGCGCATGTAGGACCTCAGCATGTTGGTTATCGGGTGGCCGCAGGCAAGGCGCCCGGGAAGTCGGGGCGGGATTGACGGATGGCGAAGGCCACGCCGGCCAGCGTGATCGCCGCATAGGCCATGCGGCCCCAGGCCGCGGCGTGTTCGCCCGCGACGTGTACCAGTCCCGCCATGACGCACAGCATCGCCAGTCCGCCCAGGCCGTTCAAAATGGCGACCGCGCGGGAATTGCCGAGTCCGAGCAGGGAAAAATGGGCCGCGGCGTTCAGGGACAGCAGGCCGGATGCGACGATGAGCAACTGGAAGGTCCCGAGATGGTCCTGCGCCACGCTGGCGCTCAGCAGCACGTTCAGCAGCGGCCGGCTGACGGCCAGCACCGCGAGCGTCGCGCCCGCCGACAGCGCCAGGTTCCACAGCATCATGCGGCGGATCTCGCGCTCGGCGGCCCCGGGGTAGGGCGGCGAGGCGGACAGCCGGCTCACGCGCGGCATCGCCTTCTGGAAGATGGCGACCGACGCGGTATGGATGATCTGGCCGACCTGCACGCCCACCGTGTAGATGGCCAGCGCCGCCGGGCCCATCAGGCTGCCGACCAGCACGCGGTCCACCGATCCGAAGGCCAGCGCGCTCAGGCTGTTCAGCCACGACCAGCGGGAGAAGCGGAAGGCGTCCATCATGGCGCCGCGGTCGCGCACGGGACGCACCAGCAGGCGGCCGTAGGCGCGCGAGAACACGCCCATCTTGATGGAACCGGCCACCAGCAGCCCGAGCGCCTGGGCCAGGCCGGTCCAGGTGGGCGACGCCGTCAGCCAGGCCGTCACGCAGGCCAGCGCCATCGTGCCGCTACGGCTGAATACCTCGCACAGCGCGGTGGCGCGGAAGTCCTCGCGCCCCTTCAGGCAACCGGAGAACAGCTGGTCGTACTGCTGGGTCAGGTAGATGGCCAGCGCGGGCAGCGCCAGCATCGTCACCGCCACGCCGCCGAAGGTGGCGCCGGGCCAGCCCAGGCCCACCGCGCCCCACAGCAGTAGCGCGGCCAGGGTGACGACGCCCAGCGCGCAGCCGATGAGCGACATGCTCACCCCGGCCGCGCGGTAGGCGCCACCCGGCTCGTGCAGGCGTTCGGACACCAGCTTGGTCGCGGTCACGGCCGCGCCGAGGTTGGCCGCGTTGCCGAAGCCGGCCAGGGCGATGATCATCGAGTATTGACCGAAGCCCACCGTCCCCAGCTGCCGGAACAGGATGGGCAGGGCCACCAGCGCCGCGACGGGGCCGATGCCGTACTCCACCAGCCCCCAGAAGGAGGCGTTTCCGGCGATGTGTTTCCTGAGGAATCCAAGCATGGTTGAGGCCTTTCAGTGCTGACCGGCCCTGGGGCCTTGTCTACGGGGCCATCAGGCCACGGGCAGCGCATGCTGGGTGCGCTCTCTCAGGAAGTGCCCATAGGCCAGCGTGATGCCGTGCGTCAGCGAGATCTCCGGTTTCCAGCCCAGCGCCTGCACGCGGGACGAGTCCATCAGCTTGCGCGGCGTGCCGTCGGGCTTGCCGGTGTCGTAGACGATGTTGCCGGTGTAGCCCACGACGCGGGCCACCAGGCGGGCCAGGTCGGCGATGGAGATGTCCTGGCCGGCGCCGATGTTGTAGATGCCTTCGGCATCGGGATGCTCCATCAGCATGACGCAGGCCTGGGCCAGGTCGTCCACGTACAGGAACTCGCGCAGCGGCGTCCCGGTGCCCCAGATGGTCACGCTGTCCTGGCCGGACTCGCGCCCCTCGTGGAACTTGCGGATCAGCGCCGGCAATACGTGGCTGCTGTGCAGGTCGTAGTTGTCGTGCTGGCCGTAGAGGTTGGTCGGCATGGCGCAGATGAAGCGCGCGCCATACTGGCGCTGGTACGCCTCGCACAGCTTCAGGCCGGCGATCTTGGCGATCGCATAGGGTTCGTTGGTCGATTCCAGCGGCCCGGTCAGGAGCGCGTCCTCCCGGATCGGCTGGGGGGCTTCGCGCGGGTAGATGCATGACGAACCCAGGAACAGCAGCTTGCGCACCCCCGCCGCGTAGGCGGCGCGGATGACGTTGCACTGGATCATGAGGTTCTTGTAGAGGAAATCCACCGGATGCGTCTGGTTGGCCAGGATGCCGCCCACCTTGGCGGCGGCCAGGTACACCACGTCGACCGGCGTGGTCGAGAAGAAGCGGTGCACCTGGTTCTGGTTCTCCAGGTCCAGCTCCTCGCGGCTGCGGGTCAGCACATTGCCGTAGCCGCGCCGGTGCAGTTCGCGGGTGATCGCGGCGCCCACCATGCCGCGATGCCCGGCGACGAAGACGCGTTGCTCCAGGTTCGTCATGTCCGACTACTCCTTGTAGGCGTAGATTTCGTAGCCGTTCTGCTCGACCAGCGCATCGCGGCGCGCGTCGCGCAGATCGCTCTCGATCATTTCCTTGACCAGTTCCGCGAACGAGATGCGCGGCGACCAGCCCAGCTTCTCGCGCGCCTTGGTCGGGTCGCCCAGCAGGGTTTCCACTTCCGTCGGACGGAAGTAGCGCGGGTCGACGCGCACGATGACCTGGCCCGGCTTGACGTCGTGCACCGGCGAGAACAGCACGGTGGCCGTTTCCTCCAGGCCCTCGCCTTCCCAGGCCAGCAGGATGCCGAGCTCGCGGGCGGCGGTATTGATGAACTCGCGCACGCTGTACTGCATCCCCGTCGCGATGACGTAGTCCTCGGGCGTGTCCTGCTGCAGCATCAGCCACTGCATTTCGACGTAGTCGCGGGCATGACCCCAGTCGCGCAGCGCAGACAGGTTGCCCAGGTACAGGCATTCCTGCAGGCCCAGCACGATGCGCGCCAGGCCGCGGGTGATCTTGCGGGTCACGAAGGTTTCGCCGCGCTTGGGCGATTCGTGGTTGAACAGGATGCCGTTGCAGGCATACATGCCGTAGGCTTCGCGATAGTTCACGCTGATCCAATAGGCATATAGCTTGGCGGCGGCGTACGGGCTGCGCGGATAGAAGGGCGTGGTTTCCTTCTGCGGGATTTCCTGCACCAGGCCGTAGAGCTCGGACGTGGAGGCCTGGTAGAAGCGGGTCTTGTTTTCCAGCTTCAGGATGCGGATGGCTTCCAGCAGGCGCAGCGTGCCCAGGCCGTCGGCGTTGGCCGTGTATTCGGGTTCCTCGAACGACACCCCTACGTGGCTTTGCGCGGCGAGGTTGTAGATCTCGTCCGGCTGCACCGACTGGACGATGCGGATGAGGCTGCACGAATCGGTCATATCGCCGTGATGCAGCACGAAATTGCGGGGCTGATCATGGGGATCCTGGTACAGGTGGTCGATGCGGGCCGTGTTGAACAGCGAAGCGCGCCGCTTGATGCCATGGACCTCATAGCCCTTGGCAAGCAGGAACTCCGCCAGGTAGGACCCGTCTTGGCCGGTTACGCCGGTAATCAGTGCCCGTTTTGGCATGGTTGTATCCTTAAGACTTAGTAACTGCACGAAAGGAGCCGAAGGCTGCGGTACCAATGTGCAATGAGATTACTGTTGCACCAGCCGCGGAGATATCGGCCAAAAGGTCTAAGAGTTCAGCCTGTCGATAGGGAAAAAAGGACTGGATTGATTCATCCAGCGCGCCCAGGGCCGTAATGGCCAGCATGGCCACCAGCGCCGGGCGCCGGTTGACCGACATATAGATCAACCCCGTCAGGAAGGCGTAGGCGGCCAGGTGCAGGCGCTTGTCCCCAAAGGCGTCGGACATCTCCGACGCCAGCCCGGGCAGGTTCCCCACCGTCACCAGCACCAGGAAGAACAGCCCCGCCACCGGCAGGCAGAGCCTGGCCATGCCGGGGCGCCAGAAGGGCTCCCTGGCATGGCGCGGGGGCTCCCCCTCGGGGGGCAGCAAGCGCGCTCCGCGCGCGCAGCGTGGGGGCACCTCACACTCTCCCATACATATCCTGGAATCGAACGATGTCGTCCTCCCCGAGATAGGCTCCCGACTGCACCTCGATGATCTCCAGCGGGATCTTCCCGGGGTTCTCCAGGCTGTGGATCTCGCCCAGCGGGATGTAGGTCGACTGGTTCTCGGTCAGCAGGTATTGCTTGTCGCCGTTGTAGATGCGCGCCGTGCCCGAAACCACGATCCAGTGCTCCGCCCGGTGGTGGTGCATCTGCGAGGACAGGCGCGCCCCGGGTTTCACCGTGATGCGCTTGACCTGGTAGCGCGGGCCCTGGCCCACGGAGTCGTAGGACCCCCAGGGCCGCTGCACCTCGCGGTGGTGGTTGAGTTCGGAGCGGTGCTGGGTCTTGAAGATCTCGACCAGGCGCTTGACGTCCTGCGAGCGCGACTTGTGCGCCACCAGGACGGCGTCGGCCGTTTCGATCACGACGATGTCGTCCAGCCCGACCGAAGCGACCAGCCGGCTGGTCGAATGGATGAGGCAGTTGCGGGAATCCTCCACCATGACGTCGCCCGTGGTGGAGTTGCCCTCCACCGTCTTCTGGGCGATGCCCCAGACCGCGTCCCAGGCGCCCACGTCGCTCCACGAGGCCGACAGCGGGATCACCACGGCGCTGTCGGTGCGCTCCATGATGGCGTAGTCCATCGAATCGCTGGGGCAGGCCTCGAACGAGGGGCCGTCCAGGTGGAAGAGGGCGTTCTCGCCGTGCCCGATGGCCACCGCGGCCTGCACCTGCTCCAGGATCTTGGGGGCCAGTCTGGCCATTTCCGACAGGAAGACCGAGGCCTGGAAGGCGAACATGCCGCTGTTCCAGTAGTAGCCGCCGTCCTCGATGAAGCGCTGCGCCACCTCGGGCGACGGCTTTTCGACGAAACGTTTCACGCGCCGGGCCGGCCCCATGGCGCCGGGCTCGTCGGCCTGGATGTAGCCGTAGCCGCTGAGCGGCGCGGTCGGCGTGATGCCGAAGGTCACCAGCGCGCCCTGCAGCGCCGCCTGGTAGGCCTCGGCGAAGGCGGCCCGCAGGACCTCGCCGTCCTCCAGCACGTGGTCCGAAGGCATGATGAGCATGACCGGGTCTTCCCCGTCCCGCATCGCGCGCAGGGTGGCGGCGGCGATGGCCGGCGCGGTGTTGCGGGCGAACGGTTCCAGGATCACCTCGGCGTCCTTGATGCCCAGCTCCAGCGCCTGCTCCGCCGCGATGTAGCGGTGCGCGTCGTTGCACACCAGCGTGGGCCGGTTCTCGGCGCCCGCCGATCCCAGCCGCAGCAGGGTGTTCTGCAGCAGGCTGCGGTCATCGGTCAAACGGATGAACTGCTTCGGCAGCAGTTCGCGCGAGAGCGGCCACAGGCGCGAGCCGGAGCCGCCGCAGAGAATCACTGCCCGGTACGGGGGAGGGGGATTGGTCATGGCGCTCACTCCTTGAAGTAGGCCTGGGTGTACGGGTGCACGCCGGGATCGGCGGCGATGGCCTCCGCGGGCTGCCAGCGGTAGCTGCGGTGCTGGGCCTGGGGCAGGCTTGCGATGTCCAACGGAATTTCGGCCTCGTAGGCGAGGACGACGTAATGGGTGGAGCGGCCGGCTTCGCCGGCGAAATTGGTGCCGTAGAAGTGTTCGTACACGCCCCGCGGCTGCCATGCCTGGTCGGGGACGGGCAGGCCCAGCTCGTCGCGGGCGATGCGGCGCAGCGCGTCGCGCAGGGTTTCGTTCTTGCGGATGCGTCCGCCCGGCACGAACCAGGCGCCCTGCGCGGGCGGATTGGAGCGCAGGCCGGTCAGGTAGCGGCCAGAGCCGTCGCGCAGCAGCAGGTCGATGGAGACCAGGGGCAGCATCTCCACCGCCCGGCGGAAGTCGGCGCCGGCCAGCATGCCGTTCGCGCGCGCGGCCGGGGCCCGCCGCTCCGGCCAGCCCAGGGGTTCAGTAGACATTGCGGCCCGTCCATCCCGAGATTGCCGTGCGGGCGATGATCAGCAGGTCCATCCGGAACGTCCAATGCTGGATGTAGTAGATGTCGTACTCGACCCGGTCGCTCATCTTGCGCAGCGTGTCCGTCTGGCCGCGCAGGCCGTTGACCTGAGCCCAGCCGGTAATGCCCGGCTTGACGCGGTGGCGCATCATGTACCGCTGCACCAGGTCCTTGTACAGCTCGTTGTGTTCGAGCGCGTGGGGGCGCGGCCCCACCACGGACATGTCGCCCATCAGCACGTTGAGGAACTGGGGCAGCTCGTCCAGGCTGGTGCGCCGCAGGAAGCCGCCGATGCGCGTGACGCGGGTATCGTTGCGGGTCGCCTGCGTGACCACGCCTTGCTCCTGGTGCACCGTCATGGTGCGGAACTTGTAGACGTGGAAGACCTTGCCGTCCACACCCAGGCGCGGCTGCGTGAAGAACACCGGGCCGCGCGAGGTCGCTTTCACCAGCAGGGCCACGGTCAGCATCAGGGGCGAGAGGCCGATGAGCGCGCAGAAGGCGAAGCTGCGGTCGAACACTTCCTTGGCCAGGCCGCGCACGCCGGCGGCCGGCAGGCTGTTGAGCTGGATGGCGGGCAGGCCCAGGAATTCCCCGATCTGGTGGCCCAGCAGCTGGATGGACATCACGTCGGGAATCCAGCGGATGTCCACCAGGTCATTGCGCAGGTGGTACAGGACCTCGCGCAGTTCCTGGCCGGCCTCCATCGGAAGCACGATCCAGATCTCGCGCACCTTGTTCTCGTTCACGAAGGCATGGAGCTCTTCCAGCTCGTGCAGCCTGCGCACCTGCGGCGGCAGGTTTTCATGGGGTTCGGCGTAGATGCCGGCCACTTCGTAGCCGGTGCCGCGGTAGCGTTCGACGCGGCGCCACAGGTCGTGGCCCAGCGCGCCGAAGCCCACCAGCAGGACGCGCTTGCGATCCAGCCCGCGGTCGCGCGCCGCGCCCAGCGCGGCGTAGACCGCGATGCGCACGCCGGCCAGCGTCAGCGCGGTCATGATGAACCACGTAGCCGCCCATATGCGGGATATCGCGGCGGTCTGGTGCATGAGAAAACTGATGCATATGCCCAGCGCGAACACCATGGCCCACGCGGCCAGGCTGCGAGCCACCAGGTCGGCCAGCCGGCGCCCGCGCCAGGACACATACAGGCGGAAGGCCGGGAAGATGGCGATCACCCCGAGGCCGCAAAGATAGACCAGGAACAGATGGATCTGCGGAGGGTCCGCAAGAGCATCGTCCGAGAATTTCAAGCCGGTGGCAGTCAGACCGCAGGTTATGACGATCGCGGCATCGAGCAAGCGATAGATATAGCTTGCCCCGCTGAATCTTGCCGACGTGTCCGTTTGGGACGGTTCCATCGCGCACTCCTGTTCCGTGGGGAGTCGCTTTCCGGTGCGCGCAAGCAAAGGCCGTGCGGTGCCGCAAAGCGTGTGGCTACCGACGAAATCTTATTGAGTGCCCGCCTCACCCGAAACCTCCAAACGATGTAGGAGAAGGCTTAGGGCATCCGTCGAATGTGCGGGGTCCGGAAAAGGGAGTGGAATGTCGCAACCCGTTACGCATCGGGCTCCTTTCCAAGCAACGAAGTCATTCACAAGTGGATTTGCCATGACTACATTTTTCGGAACGTTGAGCCGAGCCATAGCTGCTATCGCGCTCGTGTCCTCGCTGGGCGCTTGCGCCTTGTCTCCCGGTATGACCTTTGACGCCAATCAGCTGGCCGACCCGCTGGATCCCAATTCGAAGGCCGAGATACGGGAAATCACGCCGAGCCTGGTGCTCGAAGATCAGCGCGCGCGTGAAGCCCTGCTCGACAACGCTGGCGTGGATCGTCTTTATGGCAAGTCCGGGCCGTACATCATCGGGCCGGGAGACATCCTGTCGGTCGTGGTGTGGGACCACCCCGAGCTCGTCCTTCCGACGCAAACCTACGCCATTGGTTCTGGGGTAACCGAACTAGCCATTGGGGACACCGCCTCGGGCATTCCGGGCTATACGGTCTCATCCACTGGATATATCCAATTTCCCTATGCCGGACTGCTGAAAGTGGCGGGGTTGACGGAACTCCAGGCGCGCAATCTCATAGTGAACAGTTCAGGCAAATACATCCAGGATCCGCAAATCACGGTACGCGTCCTGGGATATCGCAGCAAGCGTGTCTACGTCGACGGAGAGGTGACGACGCCGGGCACGGTTGCGATCAACGACATCCCGATGACCCTGCTGGAAGCGATCAACCGGGCCGGAGGCATTCTGCCCACGGGAGACCGCAGCGCAGTGTACGTGATTCGCGACGGACGTCGTACTCGCGTGAACCTGCCGGCGCTGATCGAGCGCGGCCAGGACCTGAACCAAGTGCTGCTGAAGTCGGGCGACATCGTGCGAGTGACGCCGCGCGACGACAGCAAGGTATTCGTGATGGGCGAGGTCACCCTGCCCACCGCGGCAGTGATGCGTGACGGGCGCATGTCGTTGACCGAGGCGCTGGGCTTGGCGGGAGGACCGAACCAGCTCACCTCCAACCCGTCGCAGGTGTTTGTCGTGCGCAGCACGGAGCAGGCGACGCCGCTGGTGTTCCATCTGAACGCCGGCTCGCCGCAGGCTCTGGCGGTGGCGGAGAAGTTTGAGTTGCAACCCAAAGACGTCGTGTTCGTGGATTCGGCCGGCCTGGTGCGGTGGAACCGCTTCATCAGCAATCTGTTCCCGAGCGCGCAAACGGTACAGACCGTGAAAGCCATTGACTAGTTTTTAACCCACGCCTTTGGGGGCGCCGCTACCGCAGCGGCGTCTTCTCTTGGAGAGCTGCATGTCGTTGCCTATCGAATCGTTCGAGCCGTCCGTGCCGGCTCGCCAGCAGGAAACCCCGTTGTCGTCCCATGTGGACGCCATCTTCTCCAACCGGTGGATGATCATCGCGATCACGCTGCTCGCTCTCTTCGGAGCGCTGGCCTACGTGATGGTCACCCCCAAGGTGTTTTCGGCGGACATCATCGTGCAGGTCGAGGAGGAACTGCCGCAGGGGCAGGGCCGCAGCCTGCTCGGCGACGTCTCGACCATGTTCGACACCAAGGCGGAAACCTCGGGGGAAATGGAGGTGCTGCGCTCGCGCATGGTCGTGGGACCCGCCGTCGACAAGTTCCTCCTCTACATCCATGCCAAGCCGCGCTACTTCCCGGTCGTCGGCGAGTGGCTCGCGCAGCGCTACGAAAGCCTGCCGTATCCGTCCAGCCTGCCGCGCGGCGGCTACGCCTGGGGCGGCGAGGCCATCGCGATCTCGCAGCTGGACGTGCCCAACGAATGGCTGGGCAAGCCGTTTCGCGTGACCACGCTGGGAGACGGACGCTACACCCTGAGCGACAAGCTCACCGGCGCCACCTTCAACGGCACGGTGGGCAAGCCGGAGCACTTCCTGCTGCCGGGCGGCGGCGCCATGGACGTGCACATCGATGCGCTGACGGGGCGCCCGGGCACGGAGTTCACGGTATCGCGCAGCTCGCGCCTGGCCGCCATCGAGGACGTGCAGGCGCGGCTGGGGATCTTTGAACGCGGCCGGACGTCGGGCGTGATCGGCGTGACGCTGGAAGGCAACGATCCCGCGCTGACCACCGCGGTGCTGAACCAGATCGGCCAGGAGTACGTGCAGCAGAACGTGAACCGCAAGTCGGCGCAGGCCGAGAAATCGCTGGTTTTCCTCGAACAGCAGCTGCCGGTGCTCAAGGGCGAACTGGATGCGGCCGAGACCAAGTACAACACGCTGCGCAACAAGCGCGGGACCATCGACCTGAGCGAAGAGGCCAAGCTGATCCTCGCCCAGTCGGTGGATGCGCAGACCAAGGTGATGGAACTGCGTTCCAAGCGGCAGGAAATGATCACGCGCTTCGCGCCGACCCACCCGAGCATCGTGGCGCTGGACCGCCAGATCGCCGGCCTGACCGGCGACGTAAACCGCATCGGCAACAACATCCGTCAACTGCCCGACCTCGAACAGGACGTGGTGCGCCTGGTGCGCGACGTGCGCGTCAACACCGAGCTCTACACGGCGCTGCTCAACAACGCCCAGCAACTGCGCCTGATCCGCGCCGGCAAGGTGGGCAACGTGCGCATCCTGGACGCCGCGGTCCAGCCCGACAAGCCCGTGCGCCCCAAGGCCGCGATCATCATCGGCGTGGCGACCGCCTTCGGCCTGATCTTCGGCATGCTGTGCGCCTTCGTGCGCAACGCCCTGTTCGGCGGCCTGTCCGAGCCGGACGACGTCGAGCGCCATACCGGATTGCCGGTGCTGGCGGCGATTCCGTACAGCGACATGCAGGACAAGCTCTGGCGGCGTAGCCGTCGCAAGAACGCCTCGGTGCCCGCGCTGCTCGCGCAGAGCCAGGGCAACGCGCCGCCCATCGAAAGCCTGCGATCTTTCCGCAACGTGCTGCAGGCCTCGCTGCGCCAGTCGGCCAACAACATGGTCATGTTCACGGGGCCGGTGGCGGGAGTGGGCAAGTCCTTCCTGTCGGCGAACTTCGCCTTCATCCAGGGCGGGGTGGGCAAGCGCGTGCTGCTGATCGACGCCGACTTCCGCAAGGGCCAGCTGAACCGCTACTTTGGCGTGCCCAAGGAAGACGGCCTGTTCGAAGTGCTGTCGGGCACCATCCCGCTCAGCCGGGTCCGCAAGCACAGCGTGTCCGAGGGCGTGGACTTCATCGCCACGGGCGCGGTCACTTTCGATCCCTCCGAGCTGCTGGCCTCGCCCGTGTTCGGCGAGACCCTGCGCGAGCTGGCGTCCCAGTACGACATGGTGATCCTCGACACGGCGCCCGTGCTGTCGTCGCCGGATGCCGCCGTGGTCGGCACGCATGCTGCCGCGGTCATGGTGGTGGTGCGCTCCGGCATGAACACGGTGGGCGAGATCCGCGAAACGGCCAAACGGCTGATCCAGGCCGGCGCGCCCGTGGACGGCGTGCTGTTCAACGGCCTCAAGCTCCTTCCGGAACGCTTCGGCTTCCGGTCCAAGTATGGCAATTACCGCTATTCCCGCGCGGCGTATTACGGCGATTTCAAACAGAACGGCCCTAAATAACGCCACCCGGAGAAAATGGCATGCACGGAACATTTGGCTGGGATACCCCGCAAATTCTGGATGCGGTTTTCAAGGCTTATGACATACGCGGCACGGTGCCGGACGAAATCGACGCGCGCTTCGCGCACAGCCTGGGCATGGCGGCGGGGACCCGGGCGCGCGAACTGGGGGCGCGGTCGATGGTGGTGGGGCGCGACGGCAGGCTGAGCAGCGTGGAGCTGGCGGCCGCGCTGCAAGCCGGCCTGCGCTCGGCCGGCATGCACGTCATCGATATCGGGATGGCGACGACACCGATGGTGTACTTCGCGACCCGGCTGATGGACACGGGGTCGGGGATCGCGGTCACCGGCAGCCACAATCCGCCGGCGCACAACGGCTTCAAGATCGTGCTGGACGGCGCCTCGCTGTACGGCGAGGGCATTACCGCGCTGCGCGACGCGATGCGCCTGCCGATCGAATCGGCCGGCGTGGCGGGGGGGCGCACGCAGATGCAGATCCTGCCGTGCTACGCGGCGCGGCTGATGGGCGATATCCGCATGGCGCGCCCCATGAAGATCGCGATCGATTGCGGCAACGGGGTGGCAGGCGCCGTGGCGCCGTCGCTGTTCCGCGCGCTCGGCTGCGAAGTGACCGAACTGTTCTGCGAGGTCGACGGCACGTTCCCCGCCCACCACCCGGACCCGGCGGATCCGCAGAACCTGCAGGACCTGATCTATTGCCTGCGCTATTCCGACTGCGAGGTCGGCCTGGCGTTCGACGGCGACGGCGACCGGCTCGGCGTGGTGACGAAGTCCGGCCAGATCATCTGGCCCGACCGCCAGCTGATCCTGTTCGCGCGCGACGTGCTGTCGCGCAATCCGGGCGCCGAGATTCTCTACGACGTCAAATGCAGCCGCCACGTGGCGCGCGCGATCACCGAGGCCGGCGGCAAGCCCACGATGTGCAGGACCGGGCATTCGCTGATCAAGGCCAGGATGCGCGAAACCGGGGCGCTGCTGGCCGGCGAGATGAGCGGCCACATTTTCTTCAAAGAGCGCTGGTACGGCTTCGACGACGGCATCTACGCCGCCGCGCGCCTGCTGGAGATCCTGTCGGCCGCGCCGGACCCTTCCGCGCTGCTGGAGAACCTTCCGCAATCCTGCGCCACGCCGGAAATCAAGCTGGGAACCGCCGAGGGCGAGCAGTTCGACCTGGTGGAGGCGCTGCGGGCGCAAGGGGAATTCCCCGGCGCAGTCTCCATCAGCAATCTGGACGGCGTCCGGGTGGACTACGCCGACGGCTTCGGCCTGGCGCGTCCGTCCAACACCACACCGACGGTGGTATTGCGTTTCGAGGGGGACACCGTGGCCGCTCTGGCCCGAATCGAGGAGGACTTCCGCAACGCGTTCCGGCGCATTGCCCCTCATGTTCGTTTACCGTTTTAAGGAGCATCACGCGATGGGAAAGGCCAAATATGCGATTGAGGCGTTGAGGGCGAATTCCGGGCTGGCGGACAGCCCGGAATGGCAGGCGTTTGCGCAGGCCGCGCAAGGCGCCGAGCTGGACGCCGGCGCGCTGAAGGTCATCGAGGCGGCGGGTCTGTGCGTGGACCTGACGATGCAGCGGCAATCGCCGGCGCTGGACGCCGCGGGGTTGTCGTTGCTGCAGGCGCGCGGCCTGGCGGACGCGCGGCGCGCGCTGTTCGCGGGCGACCCGGTCAACTGGACCGAAGGCAAGCCGGCCTGGCATACGGCGCTGCGCGCCGGGCGCACCCGCGAACAGCCGGACGGGCAGGACGCGGACTCGGTGTGCGAACACTCGCGCATGACGGACTTCGTCCGCAAGGTGGACCAGACCGCCGACTTCTCCACGGTGCTGCACATCGGCATCGGCGGCAGCGATTGGGGCCCGCGCCTGGCGATCCAGGCTTTCGGCGGGCCCTCGCAGCGCCGGCAGATCCGCTTCGTGTCCAACATCGACGGGCACGCCTTCCACGATGCCGTGGCCGGCCTGGATCCGCGCCGCTGCCTGGTGGTGGTGTCGTCCAAGTCCTTCACCACGGCCGAGACGCTGCACAATGCGCGCGCCGCCATCGCCTGGCTCAAGCAGGGCGGCGTGGCCGACGTGTCGGAACACCTGGCCGCGGTCACGGCCAATCCGTCGGCCGCGCGCGCGCTGGGCGTGCCGGCCAGCCAGGTCTTCAAGATGTGCGACTGGGTGGGGGGGCGCTACTCGGTGTGGTCGGTCGCGGGCCTGTCCATCGCGCTGACGGTGGGCGCCGACGTGCTGATCGGCATGCGCGCCGGCGCCGAGGCCATGGACCAGCATTTCCAGCAGGCGCCGTTCGCCTCCAACGCGCCGGTTCAACTGGCCCTGTCCGGGCTGGTGAATTGCAGCGTGCTGGGGCACAACTCCCTGAACATCGCCGCCTACAGCGCGCGCCTGCTGCACCTGGTCACCTACCTCCAGCAGCTGGAGATGGAATCGCTGGGCAAGCGGGTCGCGGGCGACGGCGCGGCGGTGGGCGTGCCCACCGCGCCCATCATTTGGGGCATGCCGGGCACCGACGGCCAGCACACCTTCTTCCAGTGGCTGCACCAGAGCGAGGACGGCGCGCCGGTGGACTTCATCGCCAGCCTGCAAGGGCATGCCGACAGCCCCGACGCCCATCGCATGCTGCTGGCCAACTGCCTGGCGCAGCGCCAGGCCCTGCTGCGCGGCAAGTGCCTGGAGCAGGCGCTGCTGGACGTGGCGCACATCGACGACCAGGAGCGCGCGCTGAGCCTGGCGCAGCACATGGTGCATCCGGGCGGGCGCCCGTCCACCCTGATCGTGCTGCGCCAGCTGGACCCGCGCGGGCTCGGCGCGCTGCTGGCGCTGTACGAGCACAAGGTGTTCGTGCAGAGCGTGGTGTGGGGCATCAATCCCTTCGACCAGTGGGGCGTGGAGCTGGGCAAGCGCCTGGCCACGGGCATCGAGCGCGAACTGGCGGTGCCGGTGTCGGCCGGCCTGGTGGATTGGGGGCATGACGCCTCCACCTCGTACTGGATCGACCGCTACCGCAGCCATGCGCAGGCTCCGCGTCCGCGCCATGCCTGGGTGCCGGGCGTGGCCGCCCATCTGTGAGGGGAGCCCAGTCCATGCCGGACCTGCATGTATTGGTGACGGGCGGCGCCGGCTACATCGGCACGCACACGCTGGTGGCGATGCTGGCCGCCGGCCAGCGGCCGCTGGTGCTGGATGATTTCAGCAACGGCAGCCGCGAGGCCGTGCGCCGGGTCGAGCGCCTGTGCGGAACCGAGATCCCGCTGGTGGAAGGGGACATCCGCAGCCCGGGCATGGTCGCGTCGGTGCTGGCCGCCTCGGCGGCGCGCGGCGCGCCGGTGGAGGCGGTCCTGCACCTGGCCGGCAGCAAGGCGGTGGGCGAGTCGGTCGCGGACCCGCTCAAGTACTACGACAACAACGTGGGCGGCTCGATGGCGCTGCTGCGCGCGATGCGCGAGGCGGGCGTGAGGCGGCTGGTATTCAGTTCCTCCGCGACCGTCTATGGCGAGCCGCAGTACCTGCCGTTCACTGAGGCGCATCCGCTGGCGCCCACCAATCCCTATGGCCGCAGCAAGCGCATGGTCGAGGACATGCTGCGCGACCTGTGCGCGGCCGATCCCGCGTTCAGCGCCGTCACGCTGCGCTACTTCAACCCCATCGGGGCGCACGAAAGCGGACAGATCGGCGAAAGCCCGCGCGACACCCCGAACAACCTGTTCCCGTTCATCACCCAGGTGGCGGTGGGGCGCCAGCCCTGCCTGCGCGTCTTCGGCGACGATTACGACACCGTCGACGGCACGGGAGTGCGCGACTACCTGCACGTCATGGACCTGGCGCAGGGCCATGTGCGGGCGCTGGCGTATTCGGCGGACCATCCCGGCTTCGTGGCGGTCAACCTGGGCACGGGGCAGGGCACCAGCGTGCTGGAGCTGGTGCGCGCCTTCGAGCGCGTCAACGGCTGCCGGATCCCGCTGCTGGCCCAGCCCCGGCGCCCCGGCGACATCGAAAGGATGTGGGCCGACCCGGCGCTGGCGGCGTCCCTGCTGGGCTGGCGCAGCACGCACGACGTGGACGCCATGTGCGCGGACGGCTGGCGCTGGCAACAGGGGAACCCGCAGGGCTACGAGCCGGACGCTGGCGCATAAACCCCTACGGCGTGTCGGAAGGGTTCCGCGAAATCGGCGCGAGCGGTTACAGTTGACGGGAATATTGCGAAGCAGCATTGCCCGGCGGCCCGGCCGCCGGGGCGATACACCGTCAGCGAGGCACCTCCCATGTTCGAATTCAATCCGTATGCCGGCGCGGCCGGCGCCCGTCCGGAGTCCCTCCAATGAGCGGGCCCACCTACATCGCGCCGGCCCACTGGAACCTGGACAGCATCGTGTCCGGCCTGCGCGAGGCGCGCGTCGCCTGGCGCGGCCCGCGCGGCCGCCTGCGCGAAGACGCGGGCCTGCGCGAGTTCCCGTCCCAGGAAAGCCTGCGCCAGATCATCAAGGATCTCTGCGGCGCCTTGTTCCCGATGCGCCTGGGCCCGATCGATCTGCGCGAGGAAGTCGAGGACTTCTACGTTGGCCACACCATCGGCGCCGCGCTGGACGCGCTGCTGCACCAGGTCTGTCTGGAGCTGCAGTACGTGGGCCGTCCCGAGCAGGTCGCGTCCTCGGGCACGCGTCAGCGCGCCATCGACATCGTGCGCGAATTCGGCGCCGAGCTGCCGCGCGTGCGCGCCGCGCTGGACCTGGACGTCACCGCCGCCTATCAGGGAGACCCGGCCGCGCACAGCGTGGACGAGGTGCTGCTGTGCTATCCGGGCGTCTCGGCGATGATCCACCACCGCCTGGCCAACGTCCTGTACCGCCTGGGCGTGCCGATGCTGGCGCGCATGGTGGCGGAGATCGCGCACGCCGATACCGGCATCGACATCCATCCCGGCGCCACCATCGGCAGCAGCTTCTTCATCGACCACGGCACCGGCGTGGTGATCGGCGAAACCGCCATCATCGGCGACCGCGTCCGCCTCTACCAGATGGTCACCCTGGGCGCCAAGCGCTTCCCGCCGGGCGAAAACGGCGAGCTGAAGAAGGGCCTGGCGCGCCACCCCTTGATCGAGGACGACGTCGTGATCTACGCTGGCGCCACGATTCTCGGCCGCGTCACGATCGGCAAGGGCTCGACCATCGGCGGCAACGTCTGGCTCACGCGCAGCGTGCCGCCGGGCAGCAACGTGACCCAGGCCAGCCTGGTCAGCGACATGCCCGACTGCGGTCTGGGCGGCTGAACGCCATTTTCCGCCAGCGCCGCCCCGCCCGGGGCGGCGGCAATTTGGAGTCAGGATGGACACACGAGTCTCGGATCTGGCCGCGCTGCGCGGTTTCGTCGACCGCCACCCGCGGCTGTTCGTGCTGACGGGGGCGGGCGTCAGCACCGATTCCGGGATTCCCGACTACCGCGACACCGAAGGCGAATGGAAGCGCAAGCCGCCCATGACGCTGCAGACCTTCATGGGCGGCGAGCCGGCCCGCGCGCGCTACTGGGCGCGCAGCATGGTGGGCTGGCGCCGCTTCGGCCACGTGCGGCCCAATGCCTCGCACCGGGCGCTGGCCCGGCTGGAATCGCAGGGCCGCGTCGGCCTGTTGGTCACGCAGAACGTGGACGGCCTGCATGAAGCCGCGGGCAGCCGGGAGGTCGTCGACCTGCATGGCAGGCTGGACCAGGTGCGCTGCATGGCCTGCGACTGGCGCGGCGACCGCCACGCCTGGCAGGAGGCTTTGCAGGACGCGAACCCGGACTGGACGCAGCTGGACGCCAGCGACGCGCCCGACGGCGACGCCGACCTCGACGGCCTGGACTTCACGCGGTTCCGCGTGCCGCCCTGTCCGCGCTGCGGCGGGGTGGTGAAGCCGGACGTGGTCTTCTTCGGCGAGACGGTGCCGCGCGAGCGCGTGGACCGCGCCAACGCCGGCCTCATGAGCGCCGACGCGGTGCTGGTGCTGGGGTCGTCCCTGATGGTGTATTCCGGCTACCGTTTCGTAACGGCCGCCTCGCGCAACGGCATGCCGATAGCGGCGGTCAACCTGGGCCGCACCCGCGCCGACAACATGCTGACCCTGAAAGTGGAACTGCCCTGCGCAGTGGCGCTGGACGCCCTATAGGGGGGACGGAACCGCCGCCGGCGGACGGCAGGTTTTTGACCGGTTTAACCAAGTGCTTGCCCCGCAAGGTTTTTTTTCCGCTGTTACAGACCTTTCCATAGGGTTGTCCACAGGAACTGGGGATAACTCCTAGGGATAACCCCGATTTTTCGACCCGGCGCGTGGGCAGTCTGTCAAGTCTGGGCGGTGTCCGCAGCGTCCCCCATCAGCGCCTTGCGCGCCGCGTGCCAGCTGCCGGCGTCCGGCGCGTACAGCAGGCCGCCGCTGCGGTGGGTGGGCTTGTAGGGGGAGCCGTCGAAGTGCGCCGAGTAGCCGCCGGCTTCGCGGTGCAGCAGCCAGCCCGCGGCGTGGTCCCAGGCCGTCAGCTGGTTGTAGAGCGCCACGTGGCAGTGGCCGGCGGCCAGCGTGCGGTATTCGTGCGCGGCGCAGCGCAGCGAGGCGGTGCTGGCCAGGCGCGAGAGGTTGCCGTTGACCGCGGTGCGCATGGGTTCGGGCAGGGCGCCCGTGGCGATGAAGCCGTCCATGTCTTCGGGCGGGGCGGGGCTGGCCACCGCCAGCGGAACCTGGCGGCCGCTTTCGTATTCCATCCAGGCGCCTTCGCCGCGCAGGGCCAGCGCGCTGTCGCGGTTCAGCGGATCGTAGATGACGCCGGCGATCACGTCGCCGCGATGGCAGGCCGCGATCATCATGCCGAACAGGGGCAGGCCGGCCACGTAGTTGCGGGTGCCGTCGATGGGGTCGATCAGGAAAGCCAGGTCGGCATCGACCAGCATGTTCAGCAGGGCGGGATTGCGGGCGGAAGCCTCTTCGCCGATCAGCACGGCGCCCGGGTGCAGCTTGGAGAGGCGCGCGGCGATGAGGCGCTCGGCGGCCTCGTCGGCGTCGGTCACGAGGTCGCGCGGAGAGCTCTTGCCACGCACCGTGCCTTCCGGCAGGTTGCGAAAGCGCGGCATGACTTCCGTCTGCGCCGTTTCGGCCAGAATGGCCGCAAGCCGGCGGGTGTCCTCGCGGGTAAAGGTTCTGCTCATACGGGCTCGTTCATCCAGGGAACGCGCAAATCTACCACGCCTGATCGCGCCGCCGGATGTCAGGTCCCGCCGACGGACACCCGCGCGGCTGGGCGCGGGTGTCCGTCGGCCGGGGGACTCAGGCGCCCAGGTCGACGCAGAGGTACTTGATTTCGAGGTATTCCTCGATGCCGTACTTCGAGCCTTCGCGCCCCAGGCCGGACTGCTTCACGCCGCCGAACGGGCCGACTTCGTTGGAGATGATGCCGGTGTTGATGCCGACGATGCCGTACTCCAGCGCTTCCGACACGCGCCAGATGCGGGCATAGTCGCGGGTGAAGAAGTAAGCGGCCAGGCCGAAGATGGTGTCGTTGGCCATGCCGATGACTTCCTCTTCCGATTCGAAGCGGAACAGCGGGGCCACCGGGCCGAAGGTCTCTTCGGTCGCGAAGCGCATCGACTGGGTCACGTCGCGCACCACGGTCGGCTCGAAGAACGTGCCGCCCAGCGCATGCGGCTTGCCGCCGGCGATGACCTTGGCGCCGTGCGCGGTGGCGTCGGCGATGTGCTCCTGCACCTTTTCCACGGCGCTGCTGTCGATCAGCGGGCCTTGCGTCACGCCGTCGCCGAAGCCGTCGCCCACCTTCATGGCTTCGACCTTGGCCACCAGGCGCTTGGCGATCTCTTCATACACGCCGGCCTGCACGTAGATGCGGTTGGCGCAGACGCAGGTCTGGCCGGCATTGCGGTACTTCGAGGCCAGGATGCCGTCCACGGCGCGATCCAGGTCGGCGTCGTCGAACACGATGAAGGGCGCGTTGCCGCCCAGTTCCAGCGACAGCTTCTTGATGGTGGGCGCGCATTGTTCCATCAGGGTGCGGCCGACTTCGGTGGACCCCGTGAAGCTCAGCTTGCGCACCACGTCGCTTTCGCACAGCGCGCCGCCGATTTCACGCGAGCTGCCGGTGATGACGTGGAACACGCCGGCGGGCACGCCCGCTTCCTCGGCCAGCACGGCCAGCGCCAGGGCGGTCAGCGGCGTCTGCTGGGCGGGTTTGACCACCATGGTGCAGCCGGCGGCCAGCGCCGGACCGACCTTGCGGGTGATCATCGCGGCGGGGAAGTTCCACGGCGTGATGGCGGCGGTGACACCGATGGGCTGCTTGAGCGCCATCAGGCGCTGGCCGGCCTTGGGGCTTTGCAGGATGTCGCCGTCGATGCGCTTGGCTTCCTCGGCGAACCACTCCAGGAACGAGGCGGCGTAGGCGATTTCGCCGGCGGCTTCGGTCACGGGCTTGCCCTGTTCGGAGGTCATGATGGCGGCCAGGTCGCGCTGGTGCTGGAGCATCAGCTGCGCCCACTTCAGCAGGATCGCGGCGCGTTCCTTGCCGGTCTTGGCGCTCCAGGCGGGCAGGGCGGCCTGCGCGCTGGCGATGGCCTGCTCGGTTTCCTTGCGGCCGAATTTCGGCACCGACACGATGGTCTTGCCGGTGGAGGGGTTGTTCACGGGGATGGCGGCGCCGTCGCCGGCGCCCACCCACTTGCCGTCGATGTAGCAGGCGTCGCGCAGCAGGTCGGGGCGCGCGAGGGGTTGGGTCAATGCAGTCATTGTTGCAAACTCCTTGAATGGAATGCGGTCGGCCAGGAAACGCTTGCGGGCGTCGCGGAAGGTCCGGCTCGATGGTCGAACCGGAAACCGCTACGCCCGCAATGGTTGTGCCTGCCCGTCCGGAAATCGGATGTCAGGCCCCGCTCGTCAGGCGGCCAGGACCTCGGACAGGATGGCCAGCGCGCGATCGAACTGGGCGTCGGGAATGGTCAAGGGATACAGGAACCGCAGCACGTTGCCGTACACACCGCAGCTTAGCAAAATCAGGCCCTTTTCGATGGCGCGGGCTTGAACGCGCTTGACCGCTTCCGCGTCCGGCTTGCCGGTGGCGGCATCGTTCAGTTCCAGGGCGACCATCGAACCCAGGCCGCGCACGTCGGCGATGCCCGGCACCTTGGCGCGCAGGCCTTCCAGGTGGGCGCGCAGCTTGTCGCCCAGCTGGGTGGCGCGTTCGCACAGCTTTTCCTCGGCGATGACGTCCAGCACGGCATGCGCGGCGGCCACGGCCAGGGGGTTGCCGGCGTAGGTGCCGCCCAGGCCGCCCGCGGCCGGGCCGTCCATGATCTCGGCGCGGCCGACCACGCCCGAGATCGGGAAGCCGCCGCCCAGGCTCTTGGCCATGGTGATCAGGTCGGCCTGGACCGAGTGGTGCTCCATCGCGAACAGCTTGCCGGTGCGGCCGAAGCCGGTCTGCACTTCGTCGGCGATCAGCAGGATGCCGTGCTCGTCGCAGACCTTGCGCAGCGCCGTCATCAGTTCGGGCGGGGTGATGTTGAAGCCGCCTTCGCCCTGCACGGGCTCGATGATGATCGCGGCCACGCGCTTGGGATCGATGTCGCACTTGAACAGCAGGTCCAGCGCCTTGAGCGAATCCGCCACGGTGATGGACTGCGTGGCGTTGGGGAACGGCACGTGGTAGATGTCGCCCGGCATCGGGCCGAACGACAGCTTGTAGGGGGCGACCTTGCCGGTCAGCGCCATGCCCAGCATGGTGCGGCCGTGGAACGAGCCGGAAAACGCGATCACGCCCGAGCGGCCGGTGGCCGAGCGCGCGATCTTGACGGCGTTCTCCACGGCTTCCACGCCGGTGGTGAAGAAGGCGCTCTTTTTCAGGCCGTCGATCGGGGCCAGGCGGTTGATGCGCTCGGCCAGCGAGACGTAGCCTTCGTACGGCACGATCTGGTAGGCCGTGTGCGTGAAGTTGTCGAGCTGCGCGGAGACGGCGGCCTTGATCTTCGGATGCAGGTGGCCGGTGTTCAGGACGGCGATGCCGCCCGCGAAATCGATGTATTCCTTGCCGTCGGCGTCCCACAGCGTGGCGTTTTCGGCGCGCACCGCGTAGAAGTCGCACATGACGCCGACGCCGCGCGGCGTGGCCAGGGAACGGCGGGTATTCAGGTCCTGATTCTTCATCTCAGCCTCGTAGAGCATGATGGGCGGTAAGTAACCCCCCTATTTAATGCTACGATGGCTCCATTTGTGGGAACCACTTTAATAAATCAGGTAGAACCAATTGCGTTCCATCGTTGGTGACTTGCTCCTGCTGCGCCTGGCCGACGGGTCCGGCGAGCCGATGAACAAGCGCTTGTACCAAGGTATCCGGGAAGCCATCCTGGATGGCGCCATCGCCGCCGACTCGCGCCTGCCGGCCACGCGCGACCTGGCGGCCGAGCTCGGCATCGCCCGCAATACCGTGGTGCACGTCTACAGCCAGCTCCTGGCCGAGGGCTACACCCGCAGCCGGCAGGGCAACGGCACTTTCGTCAATGCGTCCGTCCCGGATTCCTACCTGGCCAGCGGCCGGCGCCGGCGCCAGCCGCCGCCGCCCCAGCCGCGCCCGGCGCTGTCGCCGCGCGGCGCGGCCATCGTCGACGGCGTGTCGGCCTCGCCCTACCAGTGGGGCGCCTTCATGCCCGGCGTGCCCGACCTGACCGAGTTCCCGCACAAGAAATTCGGCCGCATCTTCAGCAGCCTGTGGCGCAATCCCTCGCCGGACCTGCTCACCTACGCCTATGGCGGCGGCCTGCCGGCGCTGCGCGAGGCGCTGGCGCAGCACCTGGCGCTGACCCGCTCCATCGATTGCGACCCCGAGCAGATCATCATTACCGAGGGCTCGCACCAGGCCATCGACCTGACCGCCCGCATTCTGGGCGAGGCGGGCGAGACCGCCTGGGTCGAGGATCCGGGCTACTGGGGCGCTCGCACCATCCTGCAGGCCAACGGCCTGCACACGGTGCACCTGCCGGTGGACGAAGAGGGCATGCGCCTGCCCGACACCGTCGGCACGCCGCCGCGCTTCATCTTCGTCACGCCCTCGCACCAGTATCCGCTCGGCCCGGTCATGTCGCTGGCCCGCAGGCGCCAGCTGCTGGCGGTGGCGCGCCAGAGCGGCAGCTGGATCATCGAGGACGACTACGACAGCGAATTCCGCTTCTCCGGCCGGCCCATCGCGTCGCTGCTGGGTCTGGAGCCGGACGCGCCCGTCATCTACATGGGCACCTTCAGCAAGACCCTGTATCCGGGCCTGCGCGTGGGCTACCTGGTGCTGCCCAAGGCCCTGACGGCCGCGTTCCAGGCCGCGCACGCCGAGCTCTACCGCGAAGGCCACCTGATGACCCACGCGGCGCTGGCCACCTTCATTTCCGAAGGGCACTACGCCGCCCACATCCGCCGCATGCGCATGCTGTACGGGCGTCGCCGCGCCATGCTCGTGAACCTGATCGAACGGCGGCTCGGCCCGGACTGGCTGCACCGCGACGCCAGCATGGCGGGCCTGCATCTGGTGCTGACCCTGCCGCCGGACATGGACGATCTGCGCGTGGTGGAGGTGGCGCGCGGCAAGGGCGTGCTGACGCGCGCGCTGTCGCGCTACTACGTCAACGACGAGGGGCGCCGGCCCGGGCTGCTGCTGGGCTACGCCTGCGTGCCCGAGAACGAAATCGCCCGCAAGTTCGAAGTGCTGCTGGAAAGCCTGGCCGAGGTGGCGCGCGCGCCGGCGGCCCTGGCCGTGGCGGGGTCAGGCCGGCGCTAGGGCCTGTTCACACCAAGGAGCCTGGCATAGGCCCCAGGGCCGCGGCGAAGGCGGCGGCGTTGCGCATGCCCTGGTCTTCGAAGTTGGTGTTGAACACCGCGTGGGCCTGCGCGCTTTGCGCCGCCAGCCGCGTGAAGCGCTCGGCCAGCTCCGCCAGCTCCTGCTCCGTGTATTCGTACTGGAAACGTCCCGAGGACGCCGCGCCCGACGCGTTCCAGGCGGCCTCGTTGCGGCCATGCAGGCGCAGCAGGGTCAGGTCCGGATGCGTGCATTCCCAGACGGCCGGCACGGTGTTGGGATAGCCTTGGGGCGAGTCCACCACGGTGTGCGCCACGCCCAGCTCGCGTTCGAACGCCAGCGTATCCGCGGTGGCCGCGGGCGTATCGAACCAGCTGCGGTGGCGGAACTCCACCGACACCAGGTGTTCTTCCATGCGCCGCGCGCAATCGGCCACCCGCGCCATGCCGCGCGCATCGCGCCGGATCCAGGGCGGGAACTGGAAATGCACCGCGCCCAGCTTGCCGGGCAGCCGCAGGGGCTCCAGCGCGAGCAGGAACCGGCGCCAGAGTTCGTCGCGCAGGTCCGGCGGCATGCGGTCGTGGTAGATCACGGGCTCGGGCCAGTCGGGCAATTCGCGGCGGATGTCGGCCGGCAGGGCGGACAGCGGCGTCTGGTGCCCGGTGAAGAGGCGGAACGCCTTGATATTGAAGATGAATTCCTCCGGCGTGCGCTGGTCCCAGAGGTAGGCGTTTTCGGCCGAGGGCATGGCGTAATAGCTGGAATCGATCTCGGCCATGGGAAAGCGCGACGCGTAGAAGCGCAGCCGGGCCTCGGCGCTGCGCGCCTCGGGCGGGTAGAAGCGCCCGCAAGCCAGCAGCGTGGGGTCGGTCCAGGAGGCGGTGCCGGTCAGGAGGCGCATGGATTCACACGGTGGCGCGTGGCGAGCTAGGCTTCGCGTCGCCCAGATCGCACAGATAACTGATGACCATGTCAGGAATGTGCTTCATGCGGCTGGCCAGGCGCTCTTTCGTGCCCAGGTCCACGTCCAGCACATAAGACAGCGTATAGCGGTTGGACACGAAGTAGGAACCCAGGCCGGAGATCGACACGTACAGGTCGATCCAGTCGGCGTCCTGGCGGAACACGCCTTGCGCCTTGCCCTTTTCCAGAATGTTGTGCAAGGCGCGGCGCAACGGGTTGAAGATTACCGGGATCACGCGCGATTTCTTGATGTGCACGGCCTTGTGCAGGTTTTCGGTGGCCAGCAGTTGAATGAATTCGGGCTGCTCCACGAAGTGCTGGATCGTTTTTTCCACCAGCGTGCGCATGTCGGCCACGGGGTCGTCGCCGGACAATGCCAATTCGTTCTGCCGTTCGCGCATCGCGCCATACGCGCGTTCCATGACCTGGATGAACAGGTCTTCCTTGCCAGAAAAATAGTGATAGATCAGGTTCTTGCTGACCTTGCAGCGGGCCACGATGGAGTCGATGCGCGCGCCATCGTAGCCGCGCGCCGCGAACTCCTTGAACGCCATGTTCAGGATGCGTTCCTTGGTGGCTTGAGCGTTGCGCGTCTGGACTTTTGTCTCGGGCGTATTTTTGGCTGGCATGGCGGATGCGCTGGACCTTTATTGGGATTGTCGTGCAATAGAAATTCTACTCTCAGCAGTAGCGTACCCCGAACTGAAGACTAGGGGAAAACCATCTGTACAAGCATATTGACACCAGGATCGTCCACTCTCTACGATGCATTTATTGTGCTAACCAGTTAGTTAGTTAGATAAGTGTGTAGATCCGATAAACCGCGGACTCCAGGCCTGCCGACAGCACGGCGTAAGGCTGCCGCGATCAGGGGAGTAACGATGGATACAGCAGTGGCAGGCAAGGCCGGCGTACGCGTGGGATGCGATATCGGGGGCACGTTTACCGATATCGTCATGTCCATGCCGGACGGCCGCATCTTCGTGAACAAGACGTCCACTACGTCGGAAAACCTGGGGCAGGCCATTGTCCAGGGGCTGGGCGCGCTGATAGCCCAGGCTGGCATCCGTCCCGGCGACATCGCAGAAATCGTGCACGGCACCACCACGGCATCCAACACGATCTTGCAGAAGGTCGGCGCCAAAACAGCGGTTCTGACGACGGAAGGCTTTCGCGATGTGCTGGAAATCGGCCGCATCCGCACGCCGACCATGTTCGACCTGGCCTGGCAGAAGCCCGACCCGCTGGTGTCCCGGCGCTACCGGAGGGGCATCCGCGAACGCATCGGCGCCTCCGGCCAGATCGTGACGCCGCTGGAACTGGACGAAGTACGCACCGTGCTAAGGGAGCTGGCCAGCGAGGGCATCGAGTCCATCGCCATCTGTTTCCTGAACAGCTATATCAATCCTGCGCATGAAATCGCCGTGCGCGGCCTGATCGAAACCGAGTTTCCCGACATTCTCGTCACCGCCTCGTGCGACGTGTTGCCCGAGATCAAGGAATACGAGCGTACCAGCACCACGGTGGTCAACGCCTATATCCTACCCGCCATGCGCACCTACCTGGCGCGTTTGAAGGCCGACCTGGCCGACATGGGGGTGACCGCCTCGCTGCAGGTCATGGCCTCCAATGGCGGCATGATGGGGGTGGCGTCGGCCACCCAGCGGCCGGTATTCGCCGTGGCGTCCGGTCCGGCGGGAGGCGTGGCGGGCGCCGCCGTGCTCGGTGCGCTGGGCGGTGAGCACGAGCTCATCGTCTTCGACATGGGCGGCACGACGGCCAAGGCGTCCATCGTGACCGACGGCGTGCCGGCGCTGACGACCGAATACGAGTTTCGCGACGGCATCAGCGCCTCCAGCCGCTTCGTCAAGGGCGGTGGCTACGTGCTGAAGGTGCCCGCCATCGATATCGCCGAGGTCGGCGCGGGCGGAGGGTCCATCGCCAGCATCGACACGGGCGGACTGCTTTGCGTCGGTCCGGAGTCGGCAGGCGCCTGGCCCGGTCCGGCTTGCTACGGCAATGGCAACCCGCGACCCACCGTGACCGACGCCAACATGGTGCTGGGCTACCTGAATCCGCAAGCGCTGGCGGGCGGCAGCCTGAAGGTGGATCCGCGCCTGTCGCGCGAGGCCGTGCGCGAGCACATTGCCGCGCCGCTGCAACTGGACCTAACCCAGGCGGCGCACGGCATCCGCCGCGTCGCCAACGTGAATATGGCCCGCGCCATGCGCGCGGTGACCATCGAACGTGGCCGTGATCCGCGTGACATGACCATGATCGCCTTCGGTGGCGGGGGACCGCTGCATGCCGTCGACGTCGCGCGCCTGCTGGGCGTGAAGCGCGTGATTGCGCCCGTCATGGCGGGCGTGTTCTGCTCGGCCGGCATGCTGTCGGCCGACGCCGAGCATTGCTTTGTGAAGGCGGTGCTGCGCCCCTTGGCCGATTGCGACGGCGCGTCGGTCCAGGCCGCCATCGATGCACTGTGCCGTCAGGGGCGCGAGGTGCTGGGTTCGGAAGGGTATGGCAGCCATGCCGTGGACATCCAGGTCAGCGCCGACCTGCGCTATCTGGGCCAAAGCTCGGAACTGACGGTGCCGCTGGCTGGCGCCTTCGCCGATGCCGCCGTCCGGGCCGCGCTGGCGCGCGACTTCAACGTTATGTACGAACGCACGTTCGGCTACAGCAGCGAAGAGCCGCTGGAACTGGTCAATGTCCGCATTTTCGCCTATGGCCGCAGCGCCCAGCGTCTGGATTTTGCCAAGAGCGGCGTGGACGGCAGCGCGCTCGCGGGTGTCAGCGGCGAACGCTATGTCAGCTTCGACCCGGATACCGAACCCTGCCTGACCCGCCTGATGCCGCGTTCGGAAATGACGGCCAAGCCCCTGTCCGGGCCGCTGATCATCGAATCCTACGACACCACCATCGTCGTGCCGCCCGACGCGCGTGCGTGCGCGGACGCCATCGGCAACATCATTATCGAACTTGTCTCGGAGGCCTTATGAACGCAGTCGACCAGCCGCTTGCCGCGGCGCCCGTCATCGATCCCGTCACGTTTGCCGTCATCAAGAACGCGATGGACGCCATCGTGGACGAGGTTGCCTACACCGTGCTGCGTACCGCCCGGTCGGAGATCGTCAAGGACGTAATGGATTATTCGGCGGCCATCTGCGACCGCGAAGGCCGCATGATCGCACAGGCCAAGACCATCGCGCTGCACCTTGGCGCCATTCCCGAAGCCATGGAAGCCGTGAAGCGGCGCTATGGCTCCGACTTGCGCCCGGGCGATGCCGTGATCCTGAATGATCCCTATGAGGGGGGCATGCACTTGCCGGACATCTTCATGTTCGTGCCGTTCTTCTATCGGGACGAGATCGAAGGCTATTGCGTGGTGATCTGCCATCATACCGACGTGGGCGGCCGCGTGCCGGGCTCCAACGCCAGCGACTCCACCGAGATCTACCAGGAAGGCATCCGCATTCCCGTGGTCAAACTGTACGAAGCGGGACAGGTGAACGATGTGATGGAACGCCTGATCGCCCGCAACGTCCGCGTGCCGGACCGCGTCCTGGGCGATCTGCGCGCGCAGTATGCAGCGGCCAAGGTGGGCGTGCGCGAACTGACCGCGCTGTTCGACCGCTATGGCCGCGAAGGCAGCCGCGCTTACTTCGCCGAACTGCTGGATTATGCCGAGCGCCTGACGCGCGAGGAGATTCGAAGCTGGCCCAAGGGCACGTACCACTTTCTGGACCACATCGACGATGACGGCCTGTCGCCCGAACCGATACCGATCCAGGTGGCGTTGACGGTGCACGAGGACTACGTCAGCGTGGACTACACCGGCACGTCCGAACAGGTGCGAGCGGCCATCAATTCCACCTTGTCCTACACCAAGTCCTGCACCTATCTCAGCGTGCGCTGCGCGCTCAAGGGGGACGTGCCCAATAATGCGGGCGTGTTCCGCTGCGTGGAGATACACGCGCCCGCCGGCTCGGTGTTGAACCCGCGGGAACCGGCCGCCGTCGCTGCGCGCGCGCTGACGGGTTATCGCGTGTTCGACGCCATGCTGGGAGCCTTGGCGCAAGTGGTGCCCGACCGCATCCCAGCGGCGGGCGAGGGCGGCAATACCGTCGTCTGCCTGTCCGGCAAGAACGACGATCACAAGCCGTACATCATTGTGGACATGATTTGCGGCGCCTGGGGCGCCAGGCCCGACAGCGATGGCATCGAGGCCATTACCAACGCCTCGCAGAACCTGTCCAACACGCCGGTCGAGGTGCTGGAAGCGCAGCATCCCGTGCGAGTCGAAGCCTACGAGCTGGAGCCGGACTCCTGCGGCGCGGGGCGCTTTCGCGGCGGATTGGGCATCCGGCGCAGCTACCGCGTGCTGGCCGACAATGTGTTGTTGCAGCTACGCGCCGACCGCATGAAGTTCCGCCCCTATGGACTGGCGGGGGGCACCGCGGCCCGCGCCGCCGTCAACCGGCTGGACCGGGTGGGCGAGCCGCCCAGCCTGCTGCCCAGCAAGGTCAGCATGACGATCGGGCGCGGCGATATGGTCACGCATATCCAGCCTGGGGGCGGCGGCTTTGGCGACGCGGCGTTGCGCGATCCGGCGGCTATCGTTCGCGACGTCTGGAACGGCAAGCTCTCGGCCGGTTACGTGCGGGAGCACTACGGCATGGCCGCGGATGTAGAGTCGGACATTATGGAACGGGTAGCCAGCGGCGCTCTGGCCGCAGTCAGCCGATAGCCCGGCTGTGGCACCGGCGGCTCGGGCCGCCGGCGATCCCACCAACAATCAAGGGGAAATCATGAGTTGGATCAACGATCAAGCGCGGCGCCTGCACCGTTACGGCGTGATGGCGGCGATGGGCTGCCTGCTGGCCGCCGGCCCGGCCGCCGGCGCCGAGAGTTTCAAAGTGCGCATGGACTTTTCGCCCTGGGGCATGCACGCGGCGATGCATCTGGCGGTGCAGAAGGGATGGTTCGAAAAGGAAGGGCTGAACGTCGAGGTCGAGGACGGAACCGGCACCATCAACACGTTGCAGTTGCTGGCGGCGGGGCGCGTGGACGTGGGCCAGGTGTCGGTCGGCACCATGGCCGTGGCCATGGAGAATGGCCTGGACTTGAAATCCATTGCGGGCTTTGCCCGGACAGGCGACCTGGCCGTCATGACCGACGCGGGCCAGAAGGTGGCTTCGCCCAAGGACCTGCGCGGCAAGAAGATCGTCTGTTTCGCCACCAGCCCATGGGTGCCTTTTATCGATCCGTTTCTGAAGGCCAATGGTATGTCGCGCGGCGACGTGAACCTGGTCATGGTGTCGCCCAGCGCCATGATCTCCACCTACGCCTCGGGCAACAGCGACGCTTTCATGTCGCAGGCGCCGTTTGGCGTGCCGATGGTTGGCCGCGCGCGTCCGGCCACGTCGTTGCTGCTGGAAGACAGCGGCATCAGTTTCCCCAGTTATGGGCTGGCGGCCACGCCAGACACCATTGAAAAACGCGGACCCGCCCTGGCAAAGTTCGTGGCGGTGCAGGTGCGCGCCTGGCAGTACCTGTACGACGGGCACCTGGAAGAAGGCGTGCAGGCCATCCTGGCGCGGCGCCCGAACGCCAACCTGGATGCCGAGGTGCTGCGCGGCCAGCTTGAGGCCTACCGGCCATTTTTCAACAGCCCCACTGTCAAGGACGCGCCGATCGGGCGGCAGTACGACAGCGATTGGGCGGCTGCCATCCAGAGCATGGAACAGGCCGGCATGATCAAGCCCGGGCGCAAGCCGTCCGATTACTACACCAACGCGCTGTTGCCGAACTGAACCTGCCAGGAGAGTCACATGCCAGGTTTTCTGGAGCTGGATCGCGTCAACCGGATTTATGAGTCCGAGCGCGGGGCCTTGCACGCGCTGAAGGACGTGACCCTGTCGATACAAGAGGGCGAGTTCATCAGCATCGTCGGGCCTAGCGGCTGCGGCAAAAGCACCCTGCTCAAATGCATGGCCGGGCTGGAGCGGGCCACGAGCGGACTTCTTTCCCTTCAAGGGCGGGCGATTGTCGAGCCGCCGCGCAACATGGGCGTTGTGTTCCAGCGCGACCTGCTGCTGGAATGGCGCAACATCCTGGACAACGTGTTGCTGGCGGCGGAGTTTCACGACGTCAAGCCCCGCGATATGGAACCCCGCGCGCGCGAACTGCTGACGCTGTTCGGCCTGGGCCAGTTCCTGGAACGGTTTCCGCGCGAGCTGTCGGGCGGGATGCGGCAGCGCGTATCGATCTGCCGGGCGCTACTGCTGGATCCCCAGTTGCTCTTGATGGACGAACCTTTCGGCGCGCTGGACCCTTTCACGCGCGATGAGTTGAACGCTGAACTGCAGCGCACATGGCTGGCCACCGGCAAGACCGTGGTTTTCATCACGCACTCGATCGCCGAAGCCGTCTACCTGGGCTGCCGCGTCGTCATCATGGCGCGCGGGCCCGGGCGCATCGAAGAAGTCGTTCCTATCGAGATCGAGCGGCCTCGCGGGCTGGGCGTGCGGGAAACGCCGGCCTTCGTCGATTGCGTCAAGCACATCCGCGATACGTTTCGCGGGCTGGGTATTTACAAGGAATAGCCGCGATGAAATTGGTCTGGTCCAACATTACGCGCCGCTGGGAAGTGCTGGTCACTTCACTGGTGCTGTTGCTGATCTGGGAAGCCTGTGTGCGGATCTTCGAAATACGCGGTTTTCTGCTGCCCGCACCCAGCAAGATCGTGGCGCAGTTTCTGGCGTCGCCCGCCTATTTGCTGCGCGAGAGCCTGGATACGATGGTCACCACCCTGCTGGGCTTTGCGCTGGCGGTGGTGCTGGGCATCCTGGCCGCCATCGGCATCGTGTACTCGCGCTTCCTGGATCGCACGCTGTATTCGCTGCTGGTGGCGCTGAACGCCGTACCCAAGGTGGCGCTGGCGCCGCTGTTCGTGATCTGGCTTGGAACGGGCGCCGCGCCCAAGGTGGCCATCGCGATGCTAATCGCCATTTTTCCCATCCTGATCGATACGGTGCTGGGCTTGAAGTCGGCGGATCCGGACATGCTGGCGATGGCCCGGGTCAATCAGGCCAGCCGGGCAAAAATGCTCTGGAAGATTCGCTTCCCGAACGCCTTGCCCAGCATCTTTGCCGGCATGAAGGTCGGTATCTCGTTTGCGCTGGTGGGCACCATCGTCGGCGAATTCGTGGCCGGCGGTTCGGGGCTGGGGCATGTGATCCTCGTGGCGCAGGGCAGCTTCGACACGCCCACGGTGTTCGTCGCGCTGGCCCTGTTGTGCCTCTTGGGCGTGCTGTCATTCAAGGCGATCGAGCTGGCCGAGCGCCGGTTGTTGACCTGGCATGCCTCGCAGCTAGGCCCGCACTAGGCTGCTATGATGGCTGGATATATAACCAGTTATGGGGGCCGGGGCGCCTGCAAAACAGGCCCCGCCCGGGTGGCCGTTGCGCCGGCCACGCGCCCCTACGCGTCATGTCCGATCAGAATCCATCTCCAGCGAACCGCCGTCCCGATCCCCTGGCCGATCTCAACCCCGCCCAGCGCGAGGCCGCCGAATTCGGCGTGGCCGGCGCGCCGGGCGATGGCGGCCCCTTGCTGGTGATCGCGGGGGCGGGGTCGGGCAAGACCAACACCCTGGCGCACCGGGTCGCGCACCTGATCCTGAACGGCGCCGATCCGCAGCGCATGCTGCTGCTGACGTTCTCGCGCCGCGCGGCGCTGGAAATGGAGCGGCGCGTGGGCTCCGTGCTGCAGCGCGTGATGAACCTGCGCGCCACGCAGCAGCCGCCGTCGCTGCCCTGGGCCGGCACGTTCCACGCCATCGGCGCCCGCCTGCTGCGCGACTGCGCCCAGCGCATCGGGCTGTCCGAAGCCTTCACCATCCACGACCGCGGCGACGCCGAGGACCTGATGGGCATGGTCCGCCACGAGCAGGGCCTGTCCTCCACGAAATCCCGCTTTCCGCTCAAGGGCACCTGCCTGGCCATCTATTCGCGCGTGGTCAACAGCCAGACGCCCGTGGCCGATGTGCTGAAGACGTCCTTCCCCTGGTGCGCCCAATGGGAGGACGAACTTAAGAACCTGTTCCGGGGCTACATCGCGGCCAAGCAGGACCAGCAGGTCCTGGACTACGACGACCTGCTGCTCTATTGGGCCGAGATGATGGCCGAGCCCGCGATCGCGGCCGACGTGGGCGCGCGCTTCGACCACGTGCTGGTGGACGAATACCAAGACACCAACCGGTTGCAGGCGGCCATCCTGCTCGCCATGAAGCCGGACGGGCGCGGCCTGACGGTGGTGGGCGACGACGCCCAGTCCATCTACTCGTTCCGCGCGGCCACCGTGCGCAACATTCTCGACTTCCCGGCCCAGTTCCCGACGCCCGCCCGCGTGATCACGCTGGACCGCAACTACCGCTCCACCCAGCCCATCCTGAACGCCTCCAACGCCGTCATCGGCCAGGCGACGGAACGCTACGCCAAGGATCTCTGGACCGACCGCCAGTCGTCCCAGCTGCCCGAGCTGGTGACCGTCAGCGACGAGGCCGGGCAGGCGCGCTGGGTGGCCGACCAGGTCCTGGCGCAGCGCGAGGGCGGGGCCGCGCTGAAGTCGCAGGCCGCGCTGTTCCGCACGTCCAGCCACAGCGCCGCGCTGGAGCTGGAACTGACCCGGCGCAACATTCCCTTCGTGAAGTTCGGCGGCCTGCGCTTCCTGGAGGCCGCGCACGTGAAGGACCTGCTGTCCCTGCTGCGCTGGGCCGAGAATCCGCGCGGGCGCATGGCGGGCTTCCGCGTGGCGCAACTGCTGCCGGGCATCGGCCCGGCCACCGCCGGCAAGCTGATGGACGCCATGTCCGCGTCGGCGGAACCCTTGCGCGCGCTGCGCGAGTTCAAGCCCGGCGCGGCGGCGCAGGAAGAATGGCAGGGCTTCGCCGATACCTACGCCGCGCTGTGCGATCCCGGATTGAAGTGGCCGGCCGACGCGGACCTGGCCTTGCGCTGGTATGCGGGCCAGCTGGAGCGCCTGTACGACGACGCGCGCGTGCGGCGCGCCGACCTGGACCAGTTGCTGCGCATCGCCTCGGGCTATCCCTCGCGCGAACGCTTCCTGACCGAGCTGACGCTGGATCCGCCGGATGCCACCAGCGACGAATCGGGCGCGCCGCTGCGCGACGAGGACTACATGATCCTGTCCACCATCCATTCCGCCAAGGGGCAGGAATGGAAGGCGGTCTACGTGCTGAACGTGGTGGACGGCTGCATTCCGTCCGACATGAGCACCGGCACCGCCGAAGAGATCGAAGAGGAGCGCCGCCTGCTGTACGTGGCGATGACGCGGGCCAAGGAGCGCCTGCAGCTCGTCGTGCCGCAGCGCTTCTACGTGCACCAGCAGACCGGCATGGGCGATCGCCACGTCTACGGCTCGCGCACGCGCTACATCACCAATGCGATGCTGCCGCTCTTCGACCACCTGCCCAAGCCGCCCGACCTGCCCCCGGGGCGCGGCGCGCCCAAGGAGCCGCAGGCGCCCACCGTGGACGTGGCGCGCCGGGTGCGCAGCCTGTTCTCGTAGAACGGGCTATCATCGTTCGATACGCATAAGCTGTCCGGCAGGGATCGCATTGTCCGAGGGTCTTTATGTCTACTGAAGAACATGCCGCCGGCCAGCCTGCGGGCGAGGTCGTGGCGTCGATCGCCTACGTAAACGGACGGCGGGACCGCGAAGTTCCCATCGATGAGGCGGGGCAGTACGTGGCGCAGGGCCACGGCATGCTGTGGATCGGCCTGCGCAATCCCGGCCCCGAGATGCTGGCCAGGGTGGCGAGCGAACTAGGCGCCTGCGACAAGAACCAGGAAGAAATGCTGGAGGCCCACCGGCGGCCGAAGATCATCGACTACGGCAACATGATCCTCATCGTCGCCATCACGGTCGAGGTCGAGGCCGAGCGGCCCATCTTCGGCGAAACCCAGTTCCTCATCGGCGACGGTTTCCTGGTCACGGTGCGCCGCGGCGCCACGGCCGGGCACAGCCCCTTGCGCGAACGGCTCGAAGCCTCGCCCGACCTCCTCAAGCGCGGCAGCGATTACGTCGCCTCCGAACTGCTGGACTGGCTGGTCGACCGCTACGTCGCGGCGGCCGGCAAGATCGAGACGGTGGTGGAGGGCGCCGAGCAGAAGCTGCTGATCCGCGGCGCCAAGGATTCCGACATCCGCAGGCTGTACCGGCAGCGGCGCGACCTGCTGCGCATCCACACCGTGGTGTCGCCCCTGGCCGAGATCTGCCGCCGCCTGGCCCGCGTGGAAATGTCGGCCGTGGACGAGCACGCCCGCCCGTACTTCGGCGAGGTGGCCGACCGCGTGCTGCGGGTGGACGAGCTGTTCAACTCCCTGCGCGAATCGCTCGCCTTCGCCTTCGAAGCCAGCCTGATGATCGGCCAGGCGGCGCAGAACGACACCACCCGCAAACTCGCCTCCTGGGCCGCCATCCTGGCCGTCCCCACCGCCATCGCCGGTATCTACGGCATGAACTTCGAATTCATGCCCGAACTGAAAACCCCCTGGGGCTACCCCGTCACCCTCGGCGTCATCGCCACCGCCTGCTCCGTCCTATACTGGCGCTTCCGCAAATCCGGTTGGCTGTAGGATGGGTGGAGCGCGAGATTCCTTAACCAAGAACCCCAGCATCCAGCGCGCGCAACCCATGCGGCCATGAGCAAACAGTACCCGGCACCGGCCAGCAGCAACCCATGCCGCGATGTAGGATGGGTGGAGCGCGAGAGCCCATAGACAAGAACCCCAGCATCCAGCGCGCGCAACCCATGCGGTCGCAATCGGCTGTTGTCGGCCGATGCGGGCGCCGGGTTCCCACGGCCGCATGGGTTGCGCGCGTTCAGCGCTGTCGTTCTTGGTTAAGGGCTCTCGCGCTCCACCCATCCTACGGCCAACCGGGTCTGCTCATGGCGGCATGGGTTGCTGTTGAGCGGTGCCGGGTACTGTTTGCCCACGGCCGCATGGGTTGCGCGCGTTGGATGCTGGGGTTCTTGTCTATGGGCTCTCGCGCTTCACCCATCCTACGCCCCTACCCCCTGTTTTTCGGCTCCCGGCAAGAATAGCCGCCCGGCCTTCGGGCCGCCCCACGGCGGCGCGGGGGCCGACCATCTATGGCACACTCCCAGCGTTTTCCTACCTGGAGCCGGCGGTGCGTGGCAAATCTCCCTTTGGCGGCAGCAAGCTGACCGCCCTGGCCGTGGCCGTGATTCTTGCGGCCGCGGGCGCCATCGTCAATTGGCTGCAGCCCTCGGAGCCGGAAGGCCGGCGGTCGCCCCCCTCCGGCCAGACCCGGCCGGCCCCCTCCGCCCAGAACCGGGCGGGCCCGGCCCTGGCGGGCGGGATTCCCCAGGGCAGTTACACGCTGACGGGCGCCATCGTCAATGTCGCCGACGGCGACACCGTGACCCTGCGCGCGCCGGACGGCCAGCGCAAGATCCGCATGGACAGCATCGACGCGCCCGAGGAAGGGCATGGCGCCGATCAGCCGGGCCAGCCCTATGCCGAGGCCTCGCGCAAGCACCTCGCGGACCTGGTCGCGGGCAAGACGCTCACCGCCCAATGCTATGAAAAGGACCAGTATGGCCGCGACGTGTGCGCCCTGATCCTGGAAGACGGCCGCTCCGCCAACCGCGCGCAGGTGGAGGCCGGCTACGCCTGGGCCTATACGGCGCGGCAGGGCGACTACCTGCGCGACAAGGCCATGCCCGACCTGCAGCGCCAGGCCAAGGCGGCCGGGCGCGGCCTGTGGGCGCAGCAAGGCGCCATGCAGCCCTGGAAATGGCGCTACGACTGCTGGCGGCAGCGCCAATGCGGGGGGTGAGTCCGGGCGGCCCCGTAGGGCATGCCTGGGTACTGGCCTGGGCCCGTGTTTGATATCCTCTGTCGCAACGATTCGAAGGGAAGGTTTCCATGCGTGCATTGAAGCGGCTCTGGGCGACGGCCATGCTGCTGTTGCTGGCGTTGACGGGCTGCTCGCAAGAAAGCCCCATCAACAGCCCTTATCCGTCCGGGGCCGAAGGCCAGAACACGCTGTATTCCGCTTTCGTCAAGCGTTCCCCGAAGTACCTGGATCCGGCCAGTTCCTATTCCGGCGATGAAACCCCCTACACGTACAACATCTACGAGACGCTTTACGGCTACCACTATCTGAAGCGGCCGTACGAGCTGGTGCCGCGCGCGGCGGCCTCGATCGATCCGCCGGTCTACCTGGACGCGCAGGGCAACACGCTGCCCGCCGACACGCCGGGCGAACAGATCGCGCAAAGCGTCTACGACATCAAACTGCGGCCCGGCTCCCGGTTCGCGCCGCATCCGGCGTTCGCCCGCAAGGCCGACGGCGGCTACGACTACTACCCGCTGGCGCCGGGCGAGCTCGACGACAAGTACTACATTCCCGATTTTCCCCGCACCGGCACGCGCGAGCTGACCGCGGACGATTACGTCTACGGCATCCGGCGCCTGGCCAGCCCGCGGGTGGTATCGCCGATCTCGTCCCTGATGGCCGAACACATCGTGGGCCTGAAGGAATACGGCGAGCGCCTGCGCCAGCGCGACCAGGCGCTGCGCCGCGACGCGCCCGGCGGCGCCGGCGCGCCGCCCTGGCTGGACCTGCGCGAGCCCGACGGCTTCACCGGCGTGCAGGCGCTCGACCCGCACACCTTGCGCATCCGCGTCAACGGCAAGTACCCGCAGTTCAAGTACTGGCTGGCCATGACCTTCACCGCGCCCATCCCCTGGGAGGCCGACCGCTACTACAGCCAGCCCGGCATGGCGGCGCACGACCTGTCGCTCAACACCTGGCCCGTGGGCACCGGCCCGTACATGCTGGTGGAGTCCCTGCAGAACCGCCGCCACGTGCTGGGCCGCAACCCCAACTTCCACGGCGAGCCCTATCCCTGCGAGGGAGAGCCGGGCGACCGGGCCGCCGGCCTGCTGGCGGATTGCGGCAAGCCCACGCCCTTCATCGACCGCGCGGAATTCAGCGTGGAAAAGGAAGCCATCCCGCTGACCGGCAAGTTCATGCAGGGCTACTACGACATGCCGCAGATCGAGCGCGGCGAGTACGGCGTGGCCATGCTGGTGGCGGCGGGCGACAGCCAGGACAAGGCGCGGCTGTACCGCGAGCACGGCATCAAGCTGCCCACCACGGTCGAGACCGCCAACTGGTACATGGGCTTCAACTGGCTGGACCCCGTCGTGGGCAAGGGCGATACGCCCGAGCAAGAGGAAAGGAACCGCAAGCTGCGGCAGGCCATCAGCATCGCGTTCGATTGGGAAGAATTCGTCGCGGTGTTCGAGAACAGCCAGGCCTCCGTGGCCTACGGGCCGGTGCCGCCGGGCGTGCTCGGCTACCGCGATCCGCCCGAGGGCGTGAATCCGGTGGTCTACGACCTGGTGGACGGCAAGCCGGTGCGCAAGTCCGTGGACGTGGCCAAGCGCCTGCTGGCCGAAGCCGGGTATCCCGACGGCCGCAACGCCAAGACCGGCGCGCCGCTGGTGCTGTACTACGACTCCATGTCCGGCGGCGGCTCCAATCCGCAATTCGACTGGATGCGGCGCCAGCTCGCCAAGATCGGCGTCCAGCTGGACGTGCGCGCCACCGACTACAACCGCTTCCAGGACAAGATGATGCGCGGTTCGGCGCAGATCTTCCTGTGGGGCTGGAACGCCGACTACCCCGACGCCGAGAACTTCCTGTTCCTGCTGTACGGCCCCAACGCCAAGGCCAAGGGCGGTGGCGAGAATGCCGCCAACTACGCCAGCCCCGAATACGACCGCCTGTTCGAGCAGCTGAAGTTCCTGGACGACGGCCCCGAGAAAGAGCAGCTGATCGCCAGGATGGTGGCGATCGTGCAGCGCGACGCGCCCTGGATGTTCGGCTACTTCCCGATGTCGGGCGGCGCCTACCAGCAGTGGGTGGGCAACGCCAAGCCCACCCAGATGGTCCGCAACACGCTCCAGTACATGAAGATCGATCCCGCGCTGCGCCAGCAGAAGATCGACGAATGGAATTATCCGAAGTGGTGGCCGATCGGCGTCTTCGTGCTGTTGCTGGCGCTGGCGATCTGGCCTTCCTACGTGGCGCTGAAGCGGCGCGAACGCCAGACGGCATTTGTGCCGCGCGTCGGCAAGGAGCAACAATCATGATCGGCTACGTGATCCGCCGGCTGCTGTACGGCGTGCTGATCCTGATCGGCGTGAATCTCTTCACCTTCATCCTGTTCTTCGCGGTGAACACGCCCGACGACATGGCCCGCCTGGCGATCGGCGGCCAGCGCGTGAGCCAGGAGGCGGTGGACAAATGGAAGGCCGAGCGCGGCTACGACAAGCCGCTGTTCATCAACGGCCAGGCCGAGGGCATGGCGCGGCTGACCGACACGGTGTTCTACCAGCGTTCGGTGCCGCTCCTGGCCATGGATTTCGGCGCCTCCGACGGCGGCCGCGACATCGGCCGCGAGATTCAGACGCGCATGGGCCCCAGCCTGGCCCTGGCGGTGCCCACCTTCATCCTGGGGCTCTTCGTCAGCATCGTCTTCTCCCTGACCCTGGTGTATTTCAGGGCGACGCGGCTCGACTTCTGGGGCGTGGTGCTCTGCGTGCTGCTGCTGTCCATCTCCAGCCTGTTCTACATCATCGCCGGCCAATGGGTCTTCGCCAAGCTGCTGCGGCTGGTGCCGTTCTCGGGCTTCGCCGGCGGGCTGGACGTGGTCAAGTTCCTGGCGCTGCCCGTGCTGGTGGCCATCGTGTCGCGGCTGGGGCCGGAAGCGCGCTTCTACCGCACCCTGTTCCTGGAGGAGATCGGCAAGGACTACGTGCGCACCGCCCGCTCCAAGGGGCTGGCCGAGCGCGTGGTGCTGTTCCGGCACGTGCTGCGCAACGCCATGCTGCCCATCCTGACCAGCACGGTGGCGGCCTTGCCGCTGTTGTTCATGGGCAGCCTGATCGCGGAGTCTTTCTTCGGCATTCCGGGCCTGGGCAGCTACACCATCGACGCCATCAACGCGCAGGATTTCTCCATCGTGCGCGCCATGGTCTTCCTCGGCTCCGCCCTCTATATCGTCGGGCTGATCCTGGCCGACATTTCCTACACGCTGGCCGATCCCCGCGTCAGATTCGAGTAGCCGACATGCCCAAGTTCGTCTTCCTCTGGACCGATATCGCGCTGTGGCTCATGGCGCTGGGCGCCGCGGCCTACGCCTGGCGCGTGCGGCGCAGCCCCAACCTGCGGGCGACCTGGGCGCGGGTCGCCCGCGATACGCCGGCCATGTGCTCGGCCGTGATCCTGGCGGCCTTCGTCGCCGTCGGCCTGCTCGACTCCGTGCACTATCGGCCGCTGCTGCCGCCGGCGCCGGGGGCGGCGGCGGACGCCGCGCCGGTCTACGCGCCCGCGGTCCAGTCGGCGCTGGACGGCCTGCTGGCCGGCAGCGTGCTGACCCGGCCCGAGAAAACCTATTCCGAGCCTTTGGCCGTGCGCCAGTTCACCAAGGAAACCCTGCTCGTCGACGGCAAGCCGGTGCGCGATTTTCCCCGGCTGCGTGGCGCGGGCATCCACCTGGACGACCCCGACCGGGACTACTTGGGCGACGTGCTCAAGCGGCTGGGCTGGGGCCTGGCCGGTGGGCTGGCGGTCTCGCTGGCGGCGGCGGGGCTGCTGTCCGCCTGCCTGGCGCGCAGGGGCCGGGCGGCGGCCGACCCGGGGGGCGGCCATGCCGGCCTGCCGTGGATCGCCATGTTGCTGACGTTCACGCTGCTGTGCCTGGCGGTCGGCGCCCTGGTCGGGCTGTCCAGCGGCTACCATGCGCTGGGCACCGACCGGATCGGCAACGACGTGCTGTGGCAGGCGCTGAAAAGCATCCGCACGGCGCTCGTGATCGGCAGCCTCACCACGATCGCCATGCTGCCGCCGGCGATCGTCTTCGGCATCGCCGCCGGCTATTTCAAGGGCAAGGTCGACGACGCCATCCAATACCTCTACACCACCATCACCTCGATCCCGGGCGTGCTGCTGGTGGCCGCCTGCGCCTTGATGATGCAGGTCTACATCGACAACCACGCCGACCTGTTCGATACCTCGGCCGCGCGCGCGGACCTGCGCCTGTTCCTGCTGTGCATGATCCTCGGGTTCACCGGGTGGGCGGGGCTGTGCCGCCTGCTGCGCGCCGAAACGCTGAAGCTGCGCGAACTCGAATACGTGCAGGCGGCGAGGGCGTTCGGCGTGTCGCACTGGCGCATCATGACCCGCCATCTGCTGCCCAACGTGGCCCACCTCGTCCTGATCACCATGGTGCTGGAATTCTCGGGCCTGGTCCTCTACGAGGCCGTGCTGTCCTACCTGGGCATCGGCGTGGATCCCAGCATGAACTCCTTCGGCTCCATGATCGACGGCGCCCGGCTCGAAATGTCCCGCGATCCCATGATCTGGTGGAACCTCATGACCGCATTCATTTTCATGCTGGCCTTGGTGCTGGCGGCCAACCTGTTCGCCGACGCCGTGCGCGATGCGTTCGACCCGCGCACCCGCCGCTACAAGCCCGGCCGGATGGCGCGCAACGGCCTGTTCGGGCGCGGCGCCAAGACGGCGCTGGCCACCGATGCCGGCCCGACCCGGCGGGGAGACGCGCCATGAGCCCGCAGTCCTTGCTGGAGGTGCGCGGCCTGGACGTGGACATCGCCGGCGAAAGCGGCATGACGCATGCCGTCAAGCGCCTGCAGCTGGCCATTGCCCGGCGCCAGACCTTCGCGCTCGTGGGCGAATCCGGCTGCGGCAAGAGCATGACGGCGCTGGCGCTGCTGCGCCTGCTGCCGGATGCCGGACGCATCGTGGGCGGGCAGATCGACCTGGACGGCGAAGACCTGAACCGGCTGCCGGAAAGCGCGATGCGCGGCGTGCGCGGCGGCCGGATCGGCATCATTTTCCAGGAGCCGTCCACCAGCCTGAACCCCGTGATGCGCGTGGGCGACCAGATCATCGAAACCCTGGTCGCCCATACCCCGCTGCGCGGCGCCGCCGCGCGCGAGCGCGCCATCGACTGGCTGCGGCGGGTGGGCATCCCCGAACCCGAACGGCGCGTCGACGACTATCCCTTCCAGTTCTCCGGCGGCCAGAAGCAGCGCGTCATGATCGCCATCGCGCTCGCGGCCGAGCCGCTGCTGCTGATCGCCGACGAGCCCACCACGGCCCTGGACGTCACCGTGCAGGCGCAGGTGCTGGACCTGCTGGCGGACATCCAGCGCGAAATGGGCATGGCGGTGCTGCTCATCACCCACGACCTCGCGGTCGTGAAGAACGTGGCGCATCACGTGGCCCTGATGCGCGGCGGCGAAATCGTCGAAAGCGCGGACGCCGAAACCTTCTTCCGGGCGCCCCGGCATCCCTATGCGCGGCAGCTGTTCGAAGCCATTCCCACCTTCGGCAAGCGCGGCGTGGCGCTGACCGAGCCGGGCCGCGAGGCCCAGGCCCGCCGCGGCGCGACCCGCAACGAGCGCGGCGCGGGCGTGGTGCTCGACGTGCAGGACCTGAAAGTCCATTACCCCGTGCGCAAGGGCCCGCTGCGCCGCATCGTGTCCTGGGTCAAGGCTGCCGACGGGGTTACGTTCACCCTGAAGGCGGGCGAGACCCTGGCCCTGCTGGGCGAGTCCGGCTGCGGCAAGACCACCACGGGCAAGGCGCTGCTGCGGCTGATCGACGGCGCGCGGGTGTCCGGCCGCGCCATGCTGGGCGGGGAAGACCTCCTCAGCGCCGATCACCGCAAGCTGCAGCGCCTGCGGCAGGACATCCAGATCGTGTTCCAGGACCCTTACGCCTCGCTCGATCCGCGCATGCGCGTGGGCGACATCCTGGACGAGGGCCTGGCGTCCCTGCGGCGCGGCATGAGCAAGGAGGCGCGCGCCGAACGGGCCGCGCGCCTGGTCGAGCGGGTCGGCCTGCCGTCCAACACCCTGGCGCGCTATCCGCATGAATTCTCGGGCGGCCAGCGCCAGCGCATCGCGATCGCGCGGGCGCTGGCCGTGGAGCCCAAGGTGCTGATCTGCGACGAGCCCACCTCCGCGCTGGACGTGTCGGTGCAGGCGCAGATCCTGGACCTGCTGCGCGAATTGCAGGATGAGCTCGGCATCGCCTACCTGTTCATCACGCACAACTTCGGCGTGGTGGAATACCTGGCCGACCGCATCGCGGTCATGGAAGGCGGCCGCATCATCGAGCTGGGGGAGGCCGACGCGGTGCTGCACTCGCCGCGCCAGGAGATGACGCGCCGGCTGCTGGCGGCGGTGCCGCGCCTGGAGTTCGGCCCGTCCGTCCCGGGGGGCTGAGTCCCCCGCGGCGTCCGGTTGCCGTTTGTTTTCCGCGCCGGGCCCGCGGAAAACCATCCGTTTGCCGGGGCGAAGCCGGCGGCGGCCGGCGCTTTCTTGTATTCTGCCTACAGCACCCCATATAGAAGCCATGGCACTGAAAGTTTTCGACCTCCAGTGCGAACACAGCCACATTTTCGAGGGCTGGTTCGGTTCGCACGAAGATTACGACGCGCAGCAGGCGCGCGGCCTCGTCACGTGCCCCGTTTGCGGGTCGGCCAGCATCACCAAGCGCCTGTCGGCGCCGCGCCTGAACGTCGCCCACCTGCATGCGCCGGCCGCCCAGCCGGCCCTGCCGGCCAACGCCTCCGAGGCCGAGAAGATGGCCGCGGTGCAGGCGGTCGTCATGCGCCAGGTGCGCGCCTTGCTGCGCAACACCGAAAACGTCGGTCCGCGCTTCGCCGAAGAGGCGCGCCGTATCCACGAAGGCGACGCCGACGAACGCCCGATCCGCGGCACCGCGACGCCGGAGGAGCGCGCCTCGCTGGCCGAGGACGGCATCGAGGTCATGGCCGTGCCCGACTTCCTGGACGACGAACGCCTGCAGTAGCAGGCCCCCACGCCGCGCATGCTTCGCATGCTTGCTGCCCCCAGGGGGGCAGCTCCGCCTTGGGATGCCCTGGCGGCGGAGCGGCGGATTCTTGCCGAGGGTGTTCAACATGCGCATACGCAGTGTCTTTGGTATTGCCTCCATCCGGGGCAAGAACCTGAAGAACACCGTCCGCCCCAGCGTCTTAAGAACCAGCAGTCCGAGCAAAGAACCGGCAGTCCCCAGCAAAGAACCGGCAACTTCGCGCCCGAGATACCCAAACCCCCAGCCTACAGACGAAAAAAAACCAGACCCGAAAGTCTGGTTTTTCTGTGAACCGATGCCGATCAGTTGTTGACGCGGCTGCGGTATTCGTTCGTGCGGGTGTCGATTTCGATCTTGTCGCCGATGGCGCAGAACAGCGGCACGTTCAGTTCGTAGCCGGTGTTGATCTTGGCCGGCTTGGTCACCTTGCCCGAGGTGTCGCCACGGACGGCGGGTTCGGTGTAGGTGATTTCGCGGACGATGGTGGTGGGCAGCTCAACCGAAATGGCGCGGCCGTCGTAGAAGACCACTTCCACGGGCATCGCTTCTTCCAGGTAGTTCAGGGCGTCGCCCATGCTTTCGGCTTCGATTTCGTACTGGTTGTACTCTTCGTCCATGAAGACGTACATCGGGTCGCCGAAGTAGGAGTAGGTGCACTCCTTGCGGTCCAGTTGGACGACTTCGAACTTTTCGTCGGCCTTGTAGACCGATTCGCTGGCCGAGGCGGTCAAGAGGTTCTTGAACTTCAGCTTGACGACGGCGGCGTTGCGGCCGGACTTGTTGTATTCGGCCTTCTGGACCACGAGGGGGTCCTTGCCGACCATGACCACGTTGCCGACTCGCAATTCCTGAGCGGTTTTCATCGATAAAACTCCGGGGGTGATAGGTGCACTCGCCGTGCTAGCAGAGAGCCCTGTGGCAATGGCCGGCTGGGGCCAGTGTTTTCGGCTTCGTGCACACGCCCGGGAGGCGTCATAGCTGAGGCCCGACAGATCCAGGGCGCTCAGAAAACTCTCTATTCTAACGTTTCTTGGCCAAGTCTGCGCAAAAATCGGCCAGATTTTCGGCAAGATCCGGTTGCGCGGCCTGGCGGGCGTCCCAGAGGCGGGCGGCTTCGGCCCAGGCCTCCCAGGCGGCGGGCGCCAGGGCGGCGGACAGCGCGCCGGCCGTGCCGCCGGTCTCGGGCTGGTTCCAGGCCCGGATCAGGGCATGGGCGGCTTCCGGGGCGGGATAGCGCGCCAGCCAGGCGTCGAGCTTTTCCAGATGGACGTTCTCGTCCTGCGGGTAGATCTGCCAGACCAGCGGGCGCGCCGCCCAGGCGGCGCGGACGAAGGAGTCTTCGCCCCGCACGAAATTCAGGTCGCAGCACCACAGCAGCCGGTCGAAATCCGGCTGGGCCACGAAGGGCAGCCGGGCCAGCGCGGGCGCGCCCGGCTCCGCGCAGCCGGCTTCCAGCCCGGGCGCGATGCCCTCGGGAACCAGCAGCACGCTGGGCCGCGGGTCCGCCGACAGGGCCGCAACCAGGTCCGCCGCCGGGGCGGAGGGATAGCAAAACAGGGACACGGCGCGGGCGCCGTCGCGGCGGCGCAACAGCAGCGCCTCGTCCACGCCCAGCGAGCGCAGGAAGGACGCCTGCGAGTCCGCCGATGCCTGCAGCGCGTCGCGTTCGGCCGACAGGCCGGGTTCGCGCAGCAGTCCGCCGGTGGCGGGCGTGAACCCGGGGAAGAAGAAATGCTTGACCAGCCCGTCCGGCCGCTGCGAGGGCAGGCCGTGGCAGTTTTCCACCCAGGCCTCGGCGCTCAAGTATTCCAGGTTGATCCAGGCCGGGTGCGTCAGCCGCATGCTGGCCAGGAAGGCTTCGGGAGGATCGCAGGCGAAAGCCTCGATCACCACGTCGCGGGCCGTCAGGGCGGGGTCGGGCGCGTCGCTCCAGTGCACAATGTCGATGCCGGCCAGCCGCTGGCGCGCCGCGCCCGGGACGATGCCCGGCTGGATGCGGGCGAAGCTGGGCAGGTCGTCCACCCACAGGCGGACGTCCCATCCGCGGCCTTGCGCGAGGCGGCGGGCGAGCCGCCAGCAGACGCCGATGTCGCCGTAGTTGTCGACCACCCGGCAGAAGATGTCCGCCCGCATCGCCAGCCTAGTGGAACTTGGCCGGGGAGGCTTCCGCGTCCTCGGGCAGTTCGGCGTGAACCAGTTCGCCCAGCGGGTTGGGGAAGTAGGGCGCGCCGCAGTCCTCGCAGTACTCGGGCGGCAGCACGCCGGGGATGCGGCGCACTTCCGTGACCCCGTATTCCTTGAGCAGGGCCGCGATCTCGTCGATCACGTCGGGCTGGCCTTCGTCCACGGGCAGGTCTTCCTCGCGGCCGTACAGGGGCCACACGCAGCCGTAGTACACGTCGTTGCTGTTGCGCGCCGTGAAGCCCACGCGGTATTCGTCGACCCGGTTTTCGCCGCAGCCGGCCACCACCGCGCGCAGTTGCGAGGCTTCGAGGCTGACCGCGCCTTCCAGCCAGCTGACCGCCGCGCGCAGCGACAGAGGGCGCACGCGCCGGTCCGCCTCGCGGTTGCTTACATAGTAGGCGTCCGGCAGCAGGGCTTCGAAGCCGCAGCCCGGCAACAGCGTGGCCAGCGTGGGCTGGGCCTGGGCCGCCCACTGTTCCTGGCACGCGTCACGGCTGGCGTCGGCTTCGCCCAGCTGTTCCTGCCAGCGGAAGATCGCTTCGTTTTCCGGCACGGCCACGGCCGCCACGATGTAGCGGGTGTCGGCCAGCATGTTGGCCGTCTCTACCTCGGTGTTCAGCGCCGGCTTGGTGGTTTCGGCGCCCAGCGCCTGCGAACCCAGGCGTTGCAGCCACTGCCAGGTTTCGGAGAAGGTGCGGGGCATCTGGTCCACGCTGACCAGCACGGGCATCAGCGCGCTGCGGGCCTTGCTGGACAGGACGTGCCCGTGCAGCTGCGCCACGAGCGCCTGTTGCGCGCTGGCGGAAATCGGGCCGGTGGGGATGGCGTAGCGCGTCCAGGCGACGATGGGCGCGACGACCAGCAGGATGTCGTAGCGCACGCCGTTCTTTTCGATCTTCATCGACTCGGACAGGGTTTCCGCCTGTTCGATCAAGACCTCGTAGGCGCCCACGTCGCTCTGCGCGAGGTGGTCCAGGGCCGCTTCCAGGGGGGCGTCCTGCCCCGCCTTGAGCAGCTTCGGGATCGCTTCGCCAAGCTGGGTCTCCCAGAACACGTCTTCCAGGCGGCTGCCCGAGCGGTTGAGCGCCTGGGCAAGCGCGACCAGCCGGGAGGCGTCACGGGTCAGGCGGGGAGCGGATTGGCTGCGGGATCGGGCCATAACTTCGGAGAACGTCCAGAAAGTGTGCAACGTATTAGTTTAACGCCCACTGGGCTGGGCGTTGCGGGAGCCCCGCAGGGCGCGCGCAAGCGGGCTTTCGGATTGAGATTGTTGCTGAAACAGCAACATGTCATGCCTTTTGGCGGGGTTTATTGCTGACTGGAAACGGCGGAGAATGGTCCCATCGAATCATTCCAGGAGGCCCCGCCATGCGCTGGCCCACGCTTTTCGTTTCCCACGGCTCTCCCATGCTGGCCGTCGAGCCCGGCCTGACCGGTCCTGCCCTGGCGGCCTGGAGCGGCGCCCAGGGCCGCAAGCCCAAGGGCGTGCTGGTGGTATCGCCCCACTGGATGGGCGAGGGGCTGGCGCTGTCCACCCGCGACCGCCAGGTGGCCTGGCACGATTTCGGCGGTTTCCCGCAGGAACTCTATACCCTGCAATACGGGGCGCCCGGCGCGCCGGCGCTGGCCGGGCGCGTGCAGTCGCTGCTGGCCGAGGCCGGCATCGCGGCCGAACAGGATCCCCGCCGCCCGCTGGACCACGGCGCCTGGGTGCCGTTGCGCTACCTGTATCCGGACGCGGACGTGCCGGTGGTGCAGCTGTCCCTGGACATGGGGCGCGACGCCGCCGGGCAGCTGGCGCTGGGCCGCGCGCTCGCGCCGCTGCGCGACGAGGACATCCTGATCATCGGATCGGGGTCCCTCACGCACAATCTGCGCGACGTCCGCATGCCGCAGAACGCGCCCGCGGTGCCCTACGTGCCGGCCTTCCAGGACTGGTATGCGCGCAAGCTGGCGGAGCACGACGTGCCCGCCTTGCTGGACTGGCAGGCCCAGGCGCCGGGCGCGGCGCAGGCGCATCCGCACGACGAGCACCTGATGCCTCTGTACGTGGCGCTGGGCGCGGGCGGCGCGTCGGCCGTCCGCCTGACCGACGAGATTTCCTACGGCGCGCTGGCGATGGACGCCTACGCATTCACGGACTGAGCTGGACGAAAAAAAGCCCCGGAACCCATCGGTTCCGGGGCTTTTTCGCGGGCTGGAGCGATCAGGCCGCCAGCAGCTGGCGCAGCACGAAGGGCAGGATGCCGCCATGCTGGTAGTAGTCCACCTCGATCGGGGTGTCGATGCGCAGCAGCACCGTGACGTCCTGCTTGGAACCGTCCTTGCGGGTGATGGTCAGGGTGACGTCCTGCATCGGCTTGATGCCGTCTTCCAGACCGGAGATGTCGTACGTTTCTTCGCCGGTGATGCCCAGCGACTGCACGCTGTCCGCGCCCTTGAACTGCAGAGGCAGGACGCCCATGCCGACCAGGTTGCTGCGGTGGATGCGCTCGAAGCTGCGGGTGATCACGGCCTTCACGCCCAGCAGCTGGGTGCCCTTGGCCGCCCAGTCGCGCGACGAGCCGGTGCCGTACTCTTCGCCGCCGAACACCACGGTGGGCGTGCCGGCCGAGACGTACTTCATGGCGGCGTCATAGATGGACATCTGTTCGCCCGTGGGCTGGAACAGCGTTTCGCCGCCTTCGAAGCGGCTGCCGTCGGGCAGGGCCGGGATCATGAGGTTCTTGATGCGCACGTTGGCGAAGGTGCCGCGCATCATGATCTCGTGGTTGCCGCGGCGCGAGCCGTAGCTGTTGAAATCGGCCTTCATGACGCCGTTTTCCTTCAGCCACTTGCCCGCGGGCGAGGTTTCCTTGATGGAGCCGGCCGGCGAGATGTGGTCGGTGGTGACCGAATCGCCGAATACGCCCAGCGCGCGCGCGCCCTTGACCGCGGGCATCGCGCCCGGCGTCATGCCGAAGCCTTCGAAGAAGGGCGGCTCGGCGATGTAGGTGGAATCGGGCCAGTTGTAGGTGTCGCCGGTGACGCCCTTGATGTTCTCCCAGAGCTTGCCCGGGTTGCTCTTGACCTGGCCGTAGTTCGCCTCGAACGCCTTGGGATCCAGGGCGTACTTCAGCAGCGACTCGATTTCCTCGGTGGTCGGCCAGATGTCGCCCAGCCACACGTCGCCGTTCTTGCCGCGGCCCACGGGCTCGGTCATCAGGTCGCGCGTGACGGTGCCGGCCAGGGCGTAGGCCACGACCAGCGGCGGCGAGGCCAGGAAGTTGGCCTTGATGTTCGGGTGGATCCGGGCCTCGAAGTTGCGGTTGCCGGAGAGCACGGCCGAGCAGATCAGGTCGTTGCCGATGATGGCTTCGTTCAGGTCCGGGGTCAGGTCGCCGGCGTTGCCGATGCAGGTCGTGCAGCCGTAGGCGGCGACGTCGAAACCGAGCTTTTCCAGGTAGGGCAGGAGGCCCGTCTTGGTCAGGTACTCGGTGACCACGCGGGATCCGGGAGCCAGCGAGGTCTTGATGTGCTTGGGCACGGTCAGGCCGGCTTCCACCGCCTTCTTGGCCAGCAGGCCGGCCGCCAGCAGCACGCTGGGGTTGGACGTGTTGGTGCAGGACGTGATGGCAGCGATCAGGATGTCGCCGTTCTTGACCTGGGTGCCGGCGCTGGTGGTGAAGGTCTGGGCGAGCTTCTCGGCGGGCTGGTTGAAGCCGTTCTCGGCGACCGGCTTGGAGTACAGGTCGATGAACGTGTTCTTGACGTTGCCGATTTCGATGCGGTCCTGGGGGCGCTTCGGGCCGGCCAGCGAGGGCGCCACGGTGGACAGGTCCAGGGTCAGCAGCTTGGTGAAGTTGATGTCGGCAGCCTTGGGCACGCCGAACATCTTCTGGGCCTTGAAGTAGGCTTCGAAGGCGGCGATTTCCGCTTCGGTGCGGCCGGTGCCGCGGAAGTAATCGATGGTGCGTTCGTCGACCGGGAAGAAGCCCATGGTGGCGCCGTACTCGGGCGCCATGTTGCCGATGGTGGCGCGCTCGGCCACGGACAGGCTGGCCGTGCCTTCGCCGCAGAACTCGACGAACTTGCCCACCACTTTCTCGCGGCGCAGCATTTCGGTGATGGTCAGCACCAGGTCGGTGGCGGTGACGCCGCCGCGCAGCTGGCCCTTGAGCTCCACGCCGACCACGTCCGGGGTCAGGAAATACACGGGCTGGCCCAGCATGCCGGCTTCCGCCTCGATGCCGCCCACGCCCCAGCCCACCACGCCGATGCCGTTGATCATCGTGGTGTGGCTGTCGGTGCCCACCAGCGAATCGGGATAGTAGACGTTGTTCTTCTTGTCCAGGTGCACGCCGCGGGCCAGGTATTCCAGGTTCACCTGGTGGACGATGCCGAAGCCCGGGGGCACCACGCCGAAGGTGTCGAACGCCTGCATGCCCCATTTCATGAACTGGTAGCGCTCCTGGTTGCGCTTGAATTCCAGCTTCATGTTCAGGTCGAGCGCGTTCTTGGTGCCGAAGTAGTCGATCATGACCGAGTGGTCCACCACCAGGTCCACCGGCACCAGCGGTTCGATGCTCTTGGGGCTCTTGCCCATCTTGTCGGCCACCGAACGCATGGCCGCGATGTCGGCCAGCAGCGGCACGCCGGTGAAGTCCTGCAACACCACCCGGGCGACCACGAAGGGGATTTCGTCTTCGCGGCGGGCGTTGGCCTGCCAGTTGGCGAGCTGCTTGACGTGTTCCTCGGTGACCTTCTTGCCATCGCAGTTGCGCAGCACCGATTCCAGGACGATCCGGATCGAGACCGGGAGCCGTTGCACGTCGATGCCGAGGGACTTGCCCAGCGCCGGCAGCGAATAGTACTGACAGGATTTATTGCCGATCTTGAAATTCTTGAGGGTGTCTAGGGTGTTGTGCGGCATGATGGACTCCGTGGTTTTGCCCGACTAAAGCCGGCATTTTCTGGCGTTTTTGCGCGTTTGTCATTGTATGTGAGACAAGGCCGCGCGTAGTCGTATGTCTTGTATCTTATATAAGAGTTGAAGGGCGCGTCAAAGTTCCCGCCGGTTCCCGCAAACCCCTACTTTGGCGGATGCGGGCCGAGCCTGCAAGACTCCCCGGTTTTACCAAGAAAGTCCTACCGGGGCGTGGCGGTTCGCGGAGGGGGAGGAGGCGGGGCGGCCAGGCGGCCCCGGACGCTCAGGAGACCTTCTTGCGCCGGCCGCGGCGGGCGTTGCGCGTGGCGTTGCGCCGCGACATTTCCGAATCCAGGATCAGCCGGCCTTCGAGCTTGCCGTGCATGCGCTTGACCGAGCGCATCGCGTCCTGCATGTGTTCGCTCATCAGCGCGCGCACCTTTTCCACGTCGCGCGCCCGGGCCGCCGCCAGGATCTGGCGGTGAAAGCCCGTGTTCGCGCTGCCGAAGCGCTGCTGTTCGGCCAGCGGCATCTCGTTGTCGAACACGGTCAGCTGCCGGATCATCTCGTTGGTCATTTCGCAGCTGAACCGCAGGAACGGATTGGGGCAGACGGCCGCGAAGATGTCGTGGAAGTTCATTTCTTCCTGGCGCTGGGCCAGGGGGTCCTCCACGTGCTCGGCCATCGGGTCGCAGCAGGCGATGTTCTCTTCCAGCGCGGCGAAATGCGCCTCCGTCAGGAACGGCACGGCGCTGGCCGCCAGTTCGGGCTCCAGCAGCTTGCGCACCTGGTAGATGTCCTCGATCCGCACTTCCTTGAAGAACAGGTAGTTCTGCATCAGCTGGAAGGTGCGGTCCAGCGGCACCTCGACCACCGTGGCGCCGCCGCCCGGCCCCGTGCTGACCTTCACCAGCCCCTGGACTTCCAGGGACTTGAGCGCCTCCCGCATGGTGCTCTTGCTGACCGAAAACATGCTTTGCAGTTCGCTTTCGCGCGGCAGCTTGTCGCCGGGCAGCAGATTCTTGGCCGTGATCAGCCGCTTGATCTCTTCGGCGACCAGGTCACTGCGCTTGGGCGGGCTCGCGATGCCGCCGGCCGGTAGGTCCTGACTGTCGAACGCCATTGCGTTTCTCCGTTTGCTGCGTGGGGGGCGGGGGGCGTGCCGCTGCGGATTCGCCGCGGCACAGGGTTATACCTGATGCCGCCGCTATTGACAGAGCCGGACCCCCAATCTGATCATGATAATAATCCTATTTATCATGATAAATAGGATGGAAGTCGCGGTATGGGCACGGCACGCCATCCCGGCAGGCAGGGTCCAGGAGCTTGGAGCAGACAGAGTCGGAAAGGGGACGCGCATGGGGCGCGCTCGACATCGTCAATATGCCGCGGCAACGCCAGCGGCAGCCAGGGAGAATCATCTTGAATCGCCGCAATCTGCTGAAAATCGCCGCGCTTGGCGCGGTACCCGGATCGTTGTGGGCCGCCCGGTCCGCGCTGGCGCAAGCCGACGCCATCCAGTTCGGGTGTCCGGTGCCCATGTCGGGCGCCTTCGCCGCCAACGGCAAGTTCGCCGACCTGGGCATGAAACTGGCGCTGGAGCAATACGGCCGCGTGCTGGACCGCCCGCTGGCCTATACCGTGCTGGACACCGAAGGCAAGCCGGCCACGGCCGTGCGCAAGGTGCAGGAAGTCTCGCAGCAGAAGGGTGTCAAGTTCTTCGCCGGCGGCATCCTGTCCTCGGAGGCGCTTGCCATGGGCAAGGAGGTCGAGCGGGCCGGCGGCGTGTTCATCACCACCGCGGGCGCCGATGAAATCACCGGCAAGGACTGCAACCGGGCGACGTTCCGGTGGTCGGTGCCCACCTTCGGCGCCATCGAGCAGACCGTGCGGCCGCTGGTGGAAAAGCTGCCCAAGGCCAAGCGCTGGTACACCATCACGCCACAGTACGTGTTCGGCGACGGCCTGCTCAACGCCGCCAAGGCGATCTTCAAGGAAAAGGGCATCGAGCACGTGGGCAACAGCTACCACTCGCTCACCGAGAAGGAATTCAGCGGCTACCTGACCAACGCCATGGCCGCCAAGCCCGACGTGCTGCTGATCCTGAACTTCGGCTCGCAGTCGTCGGACACGCTGCGCCAGGCCGTCAGCTTCGGCATGAAGCAGAACTGCACCATCCTGGTGGCCTGGGCCTCGGGCCTGGAGCAATTCGAAAGCCTGGGCGCCGATCTCTGCGAAGGCGTGTACTTCGGCGCGCAGTACTGGCACGGCATCGATTCGCCGCTGAACAAGGAACTGGTGAAGCTGTCGCAGGAAAAAACCCGCGCCAATCCGAACTACAGCCTGGCCGGGTCCTACATCTGCACCCGCATCATGCTGGACGCCATCGTCAAGGCCGGCAGCGCCGATCCGGCCAAGGTCGTGGCCGCGATGGAAGGCATGGCCTACCAGGGGCTGACGGGGGCGGAGGAAATCCGCAAGGAAGACCACCAGGTCCTGAAGAACTACTACCTGCTCAAGGGGCGCGCCAAGAAAGACATGAAGGACAAGGACGACTACGCCGAGATCGTGCATAGCGGCCGGTCCTTCCTGCCGCCCGCGGAAACCGGCTGCAAGCTCTAGCGGACTCCTCGCGGCCGGCGGCGCGGGCGCGACAGCGCGTCCGCGCCGCCGCGTCCCGCGGCCTTTCGTTTCCTTCATCGGGCATCCCCATGAACGTCTATCTGCTCCAGGTCATCAATGGCATCGGGGTGGGCATGCTGTACTTCCTGCTGGCAGTCGGCCTGTCCATCGTCTTCGGTCTGTTGCGCTTCGTGAACTTCGCCCACGGCGCGTTCTATCTGCTGGGCGCGTATTTCTGCTTCCAGGCCATCCAGTGGGGCCTGGACTTCTGGCTGGCCCTGGCCATCGTGCCGCTGCTGGTGGGCGCCTGCGCCTGGGCGGCCGAAAAACTGGTGCTGCGCCACGTCTACGCGCAGGCGCACGAGTTCCACATCCTGATCACCGTGGGGCTGGCCCTGGTGCTCCAGGAACTGGTCATCGTGATCTGGGGCCCGATCGGCGACAACGTGGCCGCGCCCGCGTCGCTGCAGGGCGTGGTCATGTGGGGCAGTTTCATCTATCCCAAGTACCGCCTGTTCGTGATCGGTTTCACGGCCGTGTTCTCGCTCCTGCTCTGGTACGTGCTCGAAGGCACGCGGCTGGGCAGCGCGGTGCGCGCCGGCAGCGAATCCACCGAGATGGTGTCCATGCTGGGCATCAACGTGTTCCGCATGTTCAGCCTGGTGTTCGCGCTGGGCGCGGCCACCGCGGCGCTGGCCGGGGTGCTGGCCGCGCCGATACGCGGAGTCGAGCCCTTCATGGGCGTCGAGGCCCTGGGCATTGCCTTCGTCATCGTGGTGGTGGGCGGCATGGGCAGCTTCTTCGGCGCGCTGGTCGGCGGCCTGCTGATCGGCGTGGTGCAGAGCGTGATGAGCACGCTGTGGCCGGAAGGCGCGCGGCTGATGATTTATGTGGCGATGGCTGCGGTGCTGCTGCTGCGTCCCCACGGCCTGATGGGGAGAGGATGATGACGCGCTTGAAATCGCATGCTCAATTGCTGCTCGCGCTGGCGGTGGTGCTGCTGCTGCCGCTGTGCATGCAGTCGGGCTCCCTGGCCTCGGAAGTGCTGATCTACGCCCTGGCGGTGCTGGGCTGCAACCTGCTGCTGGGCTTCACCGGCCTGCTGTCGTTCGGGCAGGGCATTTTCTTCGGCCTGGGCAGCTATGCCGTCGGCCTGCTGCTCACGCGCACCGGCATTCCGCTGCCGCTCGCGCTGCTTGCCGCGATGGGGGTGGGCGCGCTGGCGGCGACGCTGGTGGGCTGGTTCGCCATCCGCCAGCGCGGCACGTACTTCGTCATGCTGACGCTGGCCTTCGCGCAGATGTTCTACTTCCTGGCCTACAGCCTGCCGGACCTCACCGGGGGCGACAACGGCCTGCTGGACGTGCCGCGTCCGCCGCTCTCGGTGGTCGGGATGGAGCTGCTGCCGCTGGACTCCCCCTGGCGCTTCTATGCCTTCGTGGCCGCATGCTTCCTGGGCATTTTCTGGCTGCTGCTGCGCGTGACCAATTCGGTCTTCGGCCGCACCTTGCTCGCCATCCGCGACAACGAGGCGCGCGCCACGGCTGTCGGCTACAACGTGCGGATGTTCAAGCTGGCGGCCTTCGCCATTTCCGGCGCCGTCACGGCGCTGGCGGGCGCCTTCCTGGCCATGATGACCGGCATCGCGCCGCTGTCCAGCATCGAATACCACAGCAGCGAGATGATCCTGGTGATGACGGTCATCGGCGGCACCGGAAACCTGTTCGCCTCCGTGCTGGGCGCGGCGTTCTACGTCCTGTTCGCCGACTGGCTGTCCACGCTCTGGCCGCGCTGGCTGATGCTGCTGGGCTTCCTGCTGATCGCCGTCAGCCTGTTCATGCAGAAGGGGCTGTGGGGCCTGGGAGAACGTATCTGGCTGGCGCTGCGGGGCCGGTCCGAAGGCGGGGCGGAATCCCCCGCCAAGGAGAAGAGCGCATGAATCACGCCACTTCCACGCCGCTCCTGCAGGCGCGCGGCATCGTCAAGCGCTTCGGCAAGTTCGTGGCCCTGCACGGGGTGGACCTGCAGGTGCGCCCGCGCACCGTGCATTCGGTCATCGGCCCCAACGGCGCCGGCAAGACCACGCTGTTCCACATCCTGACGGGCACGCTGCGCGCGAGCGAAGGCCGTATCGAATTCGACGGCCAGGACGTCACGCAGGAGGCCGACTACCAGCGCGTGCAGCGCGGCATCGCCCGTTCCTTCCAGGTGACCAGCCTGTTCGCCAACCTGACGGTGCGCGAGAACCTGCGGCTGGCGGCGCAGGGCGCGCACCGGGCCGGCGCCTTCGATTGCTGGCATCCGCCCACCGGGGAGCGCTCGCAGCGCGAAGTGGTCGACGCCGCGCTGGAGCGGCTCGGCCTGCCGCGCCTGGCCCACGTGGCGGCGGGCGCGCTCTCGCACGGCCAGCAGCGGCGCCTGGAGGTGGGCATGGCGCTCGCGGCCCGGCCCCGCGCGATCTTCCTGGACGAGCCCACCTCCGGCATGGGGGTGGACGACCTGGACGAAATGAAGCGCCTGATCCGCAGCCTGCGCGACGACCACACGGTGGTGCTCATCGAGCACAACATGAACATCGTGATGGACATCTCCGACACCGTCACGGTGATGCAGCAGGGCCGCGTGCTGGTCGAAGGCCCGCCCCATGCGATCCGCAGCGACGAACGGGTGCGCGCCGCGTACCTGGGCAACATGATCACGGGAGGCCGGGCATGATCCTGCACGTCGACGCCGTACACAGCTATTACGGCAAGAGCCATATCCTGCAAGGCGTGTCGATGACGCTGCCGCAGGGCACGGTGGTCACGCTGCTCGGGCGCAACGGCGCCGGCAAGTCCACCACCTTGAAGACCATCGCCGGCGTGATCGCGCCCAAGGCCGGGGCGGTGCGCTTCGGCGGCCGCGACATCGCCGGGCAGCCGGCCCACAAGATCGCCGCCATGGGCGTGTGCCTGGTGCCCGAGCATCGCGGCATCTTCAAGCTGCTCACGGTGGAGGAAAACCTGAAGCTGGGCATGCGCCGCGATTCGCCCTGGCAACTGGAGGACATCTACCGCATCTTCCCGCGCCTGAAGGAGCGGCGCCGCAACGGCGGCGGCCAGTTGTCCGGCGGCGAGCAGCAGATGCTGGCCATCGGGCGGGCGCTCATGAACCATCCGCGCGTGCTGATGCTGGACGAGCCGGTGGAAGGCCTGGCCCCCGTGATCGTCGAGGAGATCGTGGCGCAGATCCAGTCCATCAAGCGGGCCGGCGTCACCATCCTGCTGGTCGAGCAGAACCTCGAAGTCTGCACGCAGCTGGCCGATCACCATTTCATCATCGAGCAGGGAACCATCGTCTACGAAGGCAGCAACGCCGACTTCATGGCGGACGAGAACGTAAAGGACCGCTATCTGGGCGTAGGCGTCTGAGACCGCAAGGAAACCACATGGAAATGAACGCATTGGAAGCCGTCAGCGGCATCCGCATCGACGGGGCGCGCCTTTGGGAGTCGCTCATGGAACTGGCGCGCATCGGCGCCACCGACAAGGGCGGCGTGTGCCGCCTCGCGCTGACCGACCTGGACCGCCAGGGGCGCGACCTGGTCTGCGGCTGGGCCCGGGAGCTGGGCTGCAGCGTGCGCGTGGACGAGATCGGCAACATCTTCATGCGCCGGCCGGGCCTGCGCGACGACCTGCCCCCCGTCATGACGGGCAGCCACATCGACACCCAGCCCACCGGCGGCAAGTTCGACGGCAACTACGGCGTGCTCGCCGGCATCGAAGTCCTGCGCACGCTGCAGCAGCGCGGCATCGTGACCGAGGCGCCGCTGGAAGTGGTGGTGTGGACCAACGAGGAAGGGTCGCGCTTCGTGCCCGTGATGATGGGCTCGGGGGTGTACGCGGGGGCCTTCACGCTGGATCACGCCCTGGCCGCGCGGGACCGCGACGGCATCAGCGTGGACGAGGCGCTGCGCGCCATCGGCTATGCCGGCCCCGAGCCGGCGAGGCCGCGCGCGGCGGGCGCCTATTTCGAGGCGCACATCGAGCAGGGCCCCATCCTGGAGGCGCGCGGCATCACCATCGGCGCGGTGCAGGGCGCGCTCGGCCAGCGCTGGTACGACGTCGCGGTCACCGGCCAGGAGGCCCACGCCGGGCCGACCCCGATGGAACTGCGCCGCGACGCCCTGGTGGCGGCGTCGCGCCTGGTGCTGGAGGTCAACCGCATCGCGCTGGACCACGCGCCGCACGGCCGCGCGACGGTGGGCTGCATCGACGGCTTCCCGAATTCGCGCAACGTGATCCCGGGGCGGGTGGCGCTCACGGTGGACCTGCGCGCGGCCGACGACGCCACCCTGGACAGCATGGCCGCCGCCCTGGAGCAGGCCTGCGGCGAACTCGCCCAGCCCGGCCGCTTCGAGGTCGAGCGCAAGGAAGTCGTGTACTTCCCGCCGCAGCCGTTCGAGCCCCGGCTGGTGCAGGCGATCCGCGACGGCGCCCGCACGCTGGGCCTGGAATCGCTGGACGTGATCAGCGGCGCGGGCCATGACGCGGTCTACATGGCCCGGGTGGCGCCCACGGCCATGATCTTCGTGCCGTGCAAGGACGGCATCAGCCACAACGAAATCGAGGACGCGCGGCCCGAGCACCTGGAGGCCGGCTGCAACGTGCTGCTGCACGCCATGCTGCGCTGCTGCGGCCGGATCCAGTTCCCTGAAGGAGCCCAGGCATGAAAGTGCTCATCGCCCGCATGAACCACGAGACCAACACCTTCTCGCCGGTGCCCACGCCGCTGTCGGCCTTCGGCCTGGACGGCCCGACCTACGACGCCGACGCTTACGCCGAGAACCACGGCAAGCGCACCGCGATGTCGGCCTTCATCGACCTGGCCGAGGCGCGCGGCGCGGAGCTGGTCACGCCGGTGTCCGCCACCGCCTATCCCAGCGGCCGGGTGGACGCCGACGCCTACGACGCCATCTGCGAGCGCATCGTCGCCGCGGCGCCGGGCTGCGACGCCATCCTGCTGGACCTGCACGGCGCGATGGCGGTGGAGAGCACCGACGACGGGGAAGGGGACCTGCTGGAGCGCGTGCGCCGCGCCGCGCCGGGCGTGCCCATCGGGGTGGCGCTGGACCTGCACGGCAACGTCACGCCCAAGATGATTGCCAACGCCGACGTCGTCATCAGCTTCAAGACCTATCCGCACATCGACATGTACGAAACCGGCGAGCACGCGGGCCGGCTGCTGTTCGACAGCATCGACGGCCGCATCGCGCCGTTCATCGCCTGGCGCCGCCTGCCGCTGGTGTCGCATACGCTGCGCAGCAATACCGGCGAGGGCGCCATGCGCGACGCCGTCGAGGCCGCGAAGCGGGCCGAGGCGGCCGGCGCGCTGGGCGTGTCCGTGCTGGCGGGCTTCGGGCTTGCCGACATTCCCCATCCCTGCCTCAGCGTGGTGGTGGTGGCCGACGGCAGCCAGGAGGCGGCCGAGCGCATCGCCACCGGCATGGCCGAGGCGATCTGGGCCAGCCGCGAGGGCTTCCTCTATCGGAGCGAGCCGCTGGCCGGGTCGCTGGCGCGCGCCCGCGAGCTGGCCGAGGGCGCCGACAAGCCCGTGCTGCTGCTGGACCATGGCGACAACTGCATGAGCGGCGGAACCTGCGACACCATGGACGTGCTGATGGCCGCCGTGGAGGCGGGCCTGGACGGCATCGTGGCGGGGCTGTACTGCGATCCCGAGGCCGTGGACGCGCTGACGCGCGCCGGCCTGGGCGCCGAAGTGGAACTGCCGGTGGGCAACAAGCGCGCCATCGACAGCATCGGCCGGCCGGCGCGCCCGGTCACGTTGCGCGGAACCGTGAGGGCGCTGACCAACGGCGAATACGTCATCACCGGGCCCACCTACACCGGCCAGCTCGTCAGCATGGGCCGCAGCGCCGTGCTCGATATCGGCGCGGCGCGGCTGGTTCTCACCGAGCGTACCCACGAACCCTGGGACCTGGGGGTTTTCCGCAGCCTGGGCGTGGAGCCGACCGAGGCGCGCTACATCCTGGTCAAGTCGCGCATGTATTGCCGGCCCGTGTTCGTGCCGATTTCCTCGGCGCTGGTGGAATGCGACAGCCCCGGGGTGACCAGTTCGGACTGGTCGCTGTTCGGCTTCCGCAAGCGGGCCGGCCCGCATTTCCCGCTCGAACCGCTGGCCGCCGAAGACTACGACGCCGGCCGCGCGCCGGCAGGCTAGGGCGGTCGGGCAGCCCAGGCGAGACGCCCCCGATATGCGGGGGCGTTTTTTTTGGGGCCGTTGCCGCTCGGCAACATTCACATGTTCAGCATATAAGACAAATAATGAGAATGATTCTGTTTTTTTGTATCATCGACCGCATGAGTTGAAGCCCCCATGGCGCCGGGAGCCAGCCGCATCCCTTCGGGGCCGGCTGCGTCCAGCAGCGCACCCGCCCCATCGGGATTCCGCAGTTCTCCGACCTTCATCCGCGCAGGCGGACATCCCGACATGAAAATCAAAACCCTGGCCTGCATGGTGGCCGCGTTTCCGTATTGCATTCCCGCGCTCGCCCAGACGGCCGCGCCGCCGGCTCCCGCTTCCGGCCAGGGCTCGGTCGTTTCCATGGACGCCATCACCGTCGAGGCCAGCGCCGACGCGTCGGCCGGCGGGCTGGCCGAGCCCTTCGCGGGCGGGCAGGTCGCCACGGGCGGCCGCGTCGGCCTGTTCGGCACCCAGGACATCATGGACACGCCGTTCAGCATCACCAGCTACACCAATGAGCTGATCCAGGACCGCCAGGCGCGCAGCGTGGGCGACGTGCTGCAGAACGACGCGGGCGTGCGGGTGGCGCGCGGATTCGGCAATTTCCAGGAATCGTATTTCATCCGCGGCTTCATCCTGGGCTCGGACGACGTGGCCTACAACGGCCTCTACAGCCTGCTGCCGCGCCAGTACATCGCCACCGAACTGTTCGAGCGCGTGGAAGTGCTGCGCGGCGCCTCGACCTTCCTGACCGGCGCGGCGCCCGGCGGCGGCGGCATCGGCGGGGTGATCAACCTCGTGCCCAAGCGCGCGCCGAACGAACCGCTGACCCGGGTCACCACCGGGGTATCCAGCGGCGGCCAGTTCCAGCTGTCCACCGACATCGCCCGCCGCTTCGGCCCGGGCGAGAGCACCGGCATCCGGTTGAACGCCGCGCAGCGCAGCGGCGACACCGGCATCGACGACGAACACTCCCGCACCAGCCTGGTGTCGCTGGGCCTGGACTGGCGCTCGGCCGATACGCGCCTGTCCGCCGACATCGGCTGGCAGGAAAACAAGCTCAAGCGCGCGCGTCCCAACGTGACGCTGGGCGCCGGCGTCACCACCGTGCCCGACGCGCCCGACGCCAGCTCCAACTACGCGCAGCCGTGGTCCTATTCCAACGAGCGCGACCTGTTCGGCACCGTGCGCGCCGAGCACGACTTCAGCGACAAGCTGACGGCCTACGCGGCCTTCGGCATGCGCCGCAGCGACGAGGCCAATTCGCTCGGCAACGTCACGCTGACCAACGGCAGCACCGGCGACGGCACCTTCTACCGCTTCGACAACACTCGCGAGGACAGCGTGAACACGGGCGAGCTGGGCCTGCGCGGCAAGGCGCGCACCGGCCCGGTGGGCCACGACTTCGTGGTGTCGGCGTCCTTCTTCGACCTGAAGAAGAAAAATGCCTACGTGATGGACTGGCAGAACACCTTCGCCACCAACATCTACGACCCGGTTTCCTACGACAAGCCGGCCTTCAGCGCCGGCGCGCTGCGCGGCAACGACCTGGACAATCCGGCGCTGCAGGGCCGCACGCGGCTGAGCAGCTATGCCATCGGCGATACGATGTCCTTCCTGGACGACAAGGTGCTGCTGACCGCGGGCATCCGCCATCAGCGCCTCTCGCAGCGGGACTACGCCTATAACACCGGCAAGGAAAACGGCGCCTACGACGCCAGCCACAATTCGCCCGCGGCCGGTCTCGTGGTCAAGGTCGCGCCGAGCGTGTCGCTGTACGCGAACTACATCGAGGCGCTGGTCGCCGGCCCGACCGCGCCGGCCAACGCCGGCGGCAGGCCGGTGCCCAATGCCGGCCAGAGCCTGCAGCCCTTCGTCTCCAAGCAAAAGGAAATCGGCGCCAAGTACGAGGCCGACGGCCTGGGCGCGGGCCTTGCGCTGTTCTCCACCGACAAGCCGCGCGCCATGTACAACGCCGCCAACGAGCTGACCACCTCCGGCAAGGACCGCCACCAGGGCGCCGAATTCACGATGTACGGCGAACCCGTGAAGAGCGTGCGGCTGCTGGGCGGGCTGACCTGGCTGGATGCCGAGCAGCGCTCCACCGGCGACCCCGCCATCAACGGCAACCGCGTGATCGGCGTGCCGCGCTTCCAGGCCAACCTCGGCGTGGAATGGGACATCCCCGGCGTGCCCGGCCTGGCCGTGGACGGCAGGGTGGTCTACACCGGCTCCTCCTACGCGGACGACGCCAACACTCTGAAGGTGCCCGGCTGGACCCGCTTCGACGCCGGCCTGCGCTACATGATGGACGTGGACGGCCACGTCGTGACCCTGCGGGCGCGCGTGGACAACATCGCCAACCGCAACTACTGGTCCTCGGTGGGCGGGTATCCCGGCAACGGCTACCTGGTATTGGGCGGCCCGCGCACCTTCTCGCTGACCGCGAGCATGGACTTCTGACGATTGCGCGCTCAGTGCAGCCGCAGATACGCGGCTGCATTGTCGTACAGCCACGCCCGGCGCACGTCGTCCGTCAACCCCAGTTCCTCGATTTCGGCGATCGAACGGTCCACCGGAATCATCGGATAGCCCGACCCGAACAGAACGCGCTGTTTGAGCAGGCCGGCGCCATACCGCAATAGCGGCTCGTAGCCCGAGCCCGGAATGCCGGCCAGTTTCGGCCGCACGGCGCTCAGCCCGATCCACAGGTTGGGGTGGCGCCAAGCCATGGCAATGAGCTCGGAGATCCAGGGCCAGCCGGGCGGCGACGCGCACACGCGCAGGGTCGGGAATGCGGTCAGGACATCGTCCAGCGCCAGCGGATGGCCGTAGATGGCCTTGCTGGACAGTGAAAAATTCATGCCGCAGTGGATGTTCACCGGAATGTCGAGTTCGGCGCACCGTTCATAGAGCGCCATCAGCTTGGGATCGTTGATGGCCAACCGATGCTCGAATCCCTGGACGTTGAGCCCGCGCAAGCCGAGGTCGCGGATGGCGTGATTCAACTCATCCAGCGCGTCCGCGCCGCGATGCGGGTCCACCGCGGCGAACCCAATGAATCGCGGGCCGAACTTATCGCAGAAATCCGCGATCGCCTCGTTCGGCACCTTGAACCCCATCGTGGTCTGCGCATCGCGCGCCTTCAGCACCACGTGTCTGGCATTCAGGCGGTCGTACAGCGCAAGGTAATCGGCCAGCGCTTCCGGTCCCGACGCCTTCGACACCAGGCTTTCGCTTTTGGCGTACACGCGCCGATAGTTGCTCATGTGCGGCGTATTGATCATGAACTCCGCCAGGGGCGGACGACTCGCAAAATCGATGATCATGATGATTCAGCCTTTATCGGACGGTTGCAGCGCGATGGCGCTTTCCGGCAGGAAGCACACCTGCACGGACTCCCCCTTGCCGTACAAACGCGTGCCCGGATGGTTGGATTGCTGCACGGTGATCTCCTTGCTGCCGGCCAGCCGCACACGGTGCTTGACCGTGCCGCCCAGGATCAGGTGATCCACGACATCGGCGCGCAGGCAGTTCTCGGCCGGCGCGACGCGCGCGGCATCGGCCGCGCGCAGCACGAAGTTCTCGGGTCGAACCAATACCGTCAAGGCGTCGCCGGCCTTGCCCGGGCGCCGCGCGCCCGCGCATCGCAGGCGCAAACCCGCGGTCTCGACCTCGAAATGGTCGTCGGCGGCGGAGATCATCCTCGCGTCGAAGAAATTGCCCTGCCCGATGAAATCCGCGGCAAATACGGTCCGGGGCGAGAAATACAGCTCGGACGGCGTGCCGATCTGTTCGATCGCGCCGTTGTTCATCAGCACGATGCGGTCGGAAAGCGTCAGCGCTTCTTCCTGGTCGTGCGTCACGTTCACCATCGTGATGCCGAGATCGGCGTGCAGCTGCTTGATCTCGAATTGCATCTGTTCGCGCAGCTTCTTGTCCAGCGCGCCCAGCGGCTCGTCCATCAGAATGAGCGAAGGGCAATAGACGATGCAGCGCGCCAGCGAGACGCGCTGCTGCTGGCCGCCCGACAGCTCCTTGGGCTTGCGCTGCTCGACGTTGGACAGGCGCACCAGGTCGAGCACTTCGCGCACGCGCCGCTTGATGTCTTTCTCGGCCACGCGGCGCACGCGCAGCGGGAAGGCGATGTTCTCGAAAACGGTCATGTGCGGCATCAGCGCATAGTTCTGAAAAACCATGCCCAGCCCCCGCTCGCCCGGAGAGAGGTTGGCCGTGTCCTTGCCGTCGATCAGCAGTTTGCCCGTGGTCGGCTTGATCAGGCCGGCGATCAGGTTGAGCAGTGTGGTCTTGCCCGAGCCGCTGGGGCCGAGCAATGTCAGGAACTCCCCGCGCTCGACGCTCAGGTTGATCAATTCAAGCGCGGTGGTGTTCCCGTAGCGCTTGCCGATGTCTATGAAATCCACCATTCCCATGTCGTCAGCCTTTGGAGTTCGAGTTGCCCAGGAACTTCGCGACCACGGCGGCCGCATTGTGTCCCGGGACGCCTGTTACGCCGCCGCCGGGGTGCGTGGAGGCGCCGCACATGAACAGGGCGTTTACCGGCGTTCGATAGTCGGCAAAACCCTTTGCCGGACGCTTGAAGAAAATCTGGTCGGCGCTGAGCTCGCCGTGATGCACATGCCCGCCCGGAAGGAAGAACTCGCGTTCGAAGTCGGGCGCCACTTTGATCTGGCCGTGCAGGATCTGCGCGCGGATGCCGGGCGCATGGGTTTCCAGGGTGGCAATCGTGCATTCGTACAGCGCCTGGCGATCGGCGTCCGTCCAGTCGCCGGTTTTCAGGCGATAGGGCGCATGCGAGCCGAAAATGCTCATTACGTGGTGGCCGGCGGGGGCCAGGGTGTCGTCCAGCGCCGATGGCGTCAGCACCGCCAGGCACGGGTTGCGCGCAAACTCGCCGTATTTCGAGCAGTCGAACGCGCGTTCGATGTAATCGATGCTGGGGCCGATCTTGACCAGTGTGGGATAGTCGTACCCCATGCGTTCCGGATCGAACAGCCGGAAGCGCGGCAGGCCGTTCAAGGCCAGGTGGACTTTGTAGGACGTGGACCGGTCGCGGATACGGGCCACTTCCTGCCGGAACGCCTCGGGCAGCGGCGTGTCGCGCAGGAGTTGCTGGAACGTCAGCTTGGCCGGCGCGTTGCTGATGATGGCCCGCGCGCGCAAGGTTTCGCCGCCGGCGAGCCGCACGCCGACGGCCCGGTTGTTCTCGACCAGGATCTCTTCAACCTGGGCATTGCAGCGGGCCTGCATGCCGTATTCGGATCCGGCGCGCAAAATGGCCTGCGAGATCGAGCCCATGCCGCCGCGGATGATTCCCGGCCCGCCGGCCGCGGTCGTGTTGTCGCGGAGAAAGCCGCGCAGCAGAATGTAGGCGGAGCCGGGCGTTTTCATGCTCATCGTGCCGCCCGCCGCGGAGGCATAGAACCCCAGCACGGATTTGACCTCGTCGGATTCGAATCATCGCCCCAGGAAGTCGTATGCGCTGAGGGTCAGCAGGTCGTAGATGTCGTAGAGCTGGTCCAGGACTGCGCGGTTGCGCCACCCGAATCTCGCCAGTTCGAGCAGCTTGGGCAGGCTGGCCGAGGTGGGGTTGATCGGCGCCTGGAACAGCAGGGCGCGTACTTTTTCGCCGGCCGTCTTCATGAATTCCACGTAACCGGCATAGGCATCGGCATCCTTGCGCGAGAACTTGGCGAACTCGCTTTTCAGGCGTTCCGGATCGTGCCAGAAGGTGAACGAAGCGTCACCCTCCAGGGGCTGGAAGGTGGGGGTTTGCGCAATGACTTCCAGGCCGTGCCGCTTCAGATCGAGATCGAGCATGACCTTGGGTTGCAGCAACGCCATGAGGTAGGAGGCCGGCGAAACGCGGTAGCCCGGCCAGAGCTCCTCGGTCACGACCGCGCCGCCTACCTGCGCCTTGCGCTCCAGCACGCACACTTTGGCGCCGCGGCGTGCCAGGTAGGCCCCGCAGACCAGGCCGTTGTGGCCGCCGCCGATGATGATGGCATCGAAATCGTTCATGCCGATTTTTCCATGTTCGGGGCATCCAGCCATTGCCCGGATTGGCGATCGAAAGTGCGTTCCTTCCTGTCCGCGGCCTGTTCGCGCAGGGCGCCCTTGGCGATCTTCAGCGAGGCGGTCTTGGGCAGCGCCTCGATGAAGGAGTAGTAGCGGGGAACCTTGAACTTCGCCAGGTTCGTCTGGCAGCCGGCGATGATCCGTTGCAGGGACTCGTCGCTGGCGGGCACGCCTTCGCGCAGGACGATATAGGCTTTCACCTCTTCGCCGCGGATGGCGTCGGGCACCGGAACGGCCGCCGATTCGCCGACTTCATTCAGTCCGTTGAGCACCGCTTCCACTTCGCGCGCGGCGATGTTCTCCGCGCTGCGGCGGATCATGTCCTTGTAGCGGCCCTGGATGTAGAAATAGCCTCTCTCGTCGCGGCGAAAGGCGTCGCCGGTGCGAAACCAGCCATCCAGGAAGGCGCTTTCGGTGGCCGAGGGGTTGTTGTAGTAGCCCAGCAGAATGCCGCGTCCCCGGATGCAGAGTTCGCCCACCTCGCCGGGGGCAGCCTCGTTTCCGGACTCGTCGATCACCTTGCACTCGCGGAAGGGCGAGGGCACGCCGCAAGCGCCGGAGCCCACCATGTCGGTCGCTTCGATCGGCATGAACATGGCCGGGCCCACTTCGGTCATGCCGAAGGCTTCGCGCGCCACCACGTCGAACCGCTGCTCGATGCGGGCGTGCAGGTCGCGCGGCGCGCCGTAGATGTTGGCGCGCACCAGCTGATTCCTGCCGTCCTCGGGCCGCGGCTCCTGCTTGTAGATCAGGTAAGGCATCAGGCAGAAGTTGATTTCATGATCCCTGACCCATTGCATGAAGCGCGACGCGCTCTGCTTGTTCGCCACGAACAGCGTGCCGCGCTGATAGATCGTCATCAGCAGGAGCCACTGCGGATCCATGTAGTAGAACGGCGTGGGCGCCAGCAGGTTGCGGTAGCGGCGGCCGTCGCGGAATGCGTTCGCCTTGCCGCTTACCAGCCAGTACTCCTGCGTCAGCATGCAGCCCTTGGGGAACCCCGTGGTGCCGGAGGTGTACTGGATGTTCAGGAGGTCGCCGTGGCCGACCGAGGCGGTGTCCAGCGGGCGGCGCGGCGTATCCGCGAGCGACTCCCAGGAAGTGAAGCCGTGGCCCTGGCCCGTGACCACGACATGGTCGTGCCGCAGCTTGGTGGACGCGTTGCGCACGAACTCGTCGATCAACGGAGCGAGCGAGTCGTGGGTGACGAGGAACGTCGCATCGCTGTTGGACAGGACGTAGGTGAGCTCGCGCGGGGTGTAGCTGGTGTTGACGGGCACCATGACCGCGCCCAGGGTGGCGATGGCGAACCAGGTGAGCGGCATGGCGGGAACGTTCGGCATCATGACCGCCACGTGGTCGCCCTTTTTGACGCCCAGGTCCTGCAGGCCGGCCGCCAGGCGCTCGACGCGCTCCAGGCAGTCGGCGTAGGTGATGGTTTCGCCGATTTCAAAGAAATTCCACAGGGTGGCGGGCCCGTTGTCGCGGGCCGCTTCCGCCAATAGCGCATGGAGGTTGCCGGGCAGCGGCTCGCTTTCGATCTTGCGCCGGCGTTCGGGCAAGGAGGCAACGGTCTGTGCGAGAGTGTCGTGATAAGCCATGTTTCAGTTGTGCGCTTTAGGATTGGATTCTTTCAATGCGAGGATGGCGAGGCAGAAGACCAGCGAGGCGATCGTCAGCATGCTGGATATCGCGGTCAGCACGGGCGAGACCTCCCAGCGCAGGGCGCTGTACATGCGCACCGGCAGGGTCGTGGTTTCCGGCCCCGTAATGAAGTAGGCGACCACGACTTCGTCGAAGGAGATGAGGAACGCAAACAGGAGGCCGACCAGGATCGACGTCTTTATCTGCGGAACCAGCACCTGGAAGAACGTCCGGAAAGGCCCGGCGCCCATCAAGGTCGATACGGCTTCCAGCGCGGGATCCGTGTGCCGCATGCCGGCGCTGATCGAGATGAACATGAACGGCATCACCAGCGTGCTGTGGGTCATGACCAGCCCAAGCGTGGTGTTGTCGATGCGGACGGCGGAGAAGAAGATGTACACCCCCAGCCCCAGCGAAATCACCGGGATGAGCATGGGGCTGATGAAGAACAGCTCCACCGCCTTCAGGCCGCTGAATCGGCATCGATTGAGCGCATAGGCCGCCGGCAAGGTGACCGCCAGCGCCAGGATCGACGTGAGCAGGGCGACGGCCAGGCTCTGGACCGCCGGCTTCCACCACGACGGGTCGGAAAAGAAGGCGCGATAGAGTTCGAACGACAGGTGCTCGGGAGGAAAGGTGATTTCCTGGCCGCCGCTGAACGACGCGGCGACGATGATGGCGATCGGACCGACCAGGAACACGTAGCCCAGGATGGCGATCGCCCACGGAAGGGCCGTGCTGCAACGGGCGAGGAACTTGGAGAATCGGGTAGTCTTCACGCGGCGGGTTCCTTCTGGCCGGGAGCGCCGCCCTGAATCTTCAGCAGCAGCAGGATGAATGCGCCCGACAGGGCCAGCAGGATCATGGCGATGGCGGATGCGCCTTCCCAGTCCAGGATCTGGCGGGTGTAGAGGTCGACGAGATTGGCCATCATCATGTCCTGCCGTCCGCCCAGAAGCGCGGGCGTGACGAACATGCCCAGGGAGAGCGTCATCGCCATCAGGGTGGCCGCCATGACGCCCGGCATGCTCAATGGCAGCGTGATGCGCAGGAAAATGCGGATCGGACCGGCGCCCATCAGCCTGGCCGCGCGCGCCAGCAGCGGATCCACGGCCAGCAGGCTGGCGAGGATGGGAAAGACGGTGAACGGCAGCAGGTAGTTGATCATCCCGATGATCACGCCGGTGCCGTTGAACAGCATCTGGATCCGGGCCTGTTCCCCGAACAGGCCGACGATCGCCCGGTTCAACAGGCCCTGGTCGCCCAGCAGCACCGTCAGCGAAAAGCTCTTGACCAGCACGCTGGTCCACAGGGGAACCATTACGAGAGTCAGGTAGATGAGGCGCCGGGCGCCGTTCTGGCGAGCGATGTGAACGGCCAGGCAATAGCCGCCCAGCGTGCTGAGCAGGGTCGCGATGAAAGACACCTTCAGCGTATTGGCAAGGACCTTGGCGAACAGGGGGCCCTCGAACAGCGACGCGTAGGAGGCCAGGGTGTAGCCCCCCGAGTACACGCTTTTCCAAGCGACGACACACAGGGGATAGAGAAAGAAGACGCACAACAGCAGGCTAGCGGGCGCCAACAGCAGCGCCGCATGCCGCTTTCCAAGCATGCTGACCATGATCGACGGAATCTCCGAAAAGAGGGCGGCGTGCCGGATCGGTCTCCGGCACCCTTGCTGCGCGATGCCCTAGACGAGCAGCCAGCCGGTGAAGCGCTTCTGGAGCGCTTCGAAGTTGTCCGCCCACCACGCGTCGTCGATGACGATGTTGTCCTTGCTGGCCATGTCGGGCAGGTACTTCTTCGTGGCTTCCTGCACCAGGCCCGCCGCGGCCTTGTTGTTCGGCGAGAAGAACATGCGATTGGAGAACTCGGCCTGGCGGTCGGGGCGCAGGACGAAGGCGATGTAGCGCATCGCCGCTTCCCGGTTCCTGGATCCCTTGGGCACGGCCAGGTACTCCGTGGCGTTCACGGTCTGCGACAAGGGCATGTCGATCGAATTGCCGGCCTGTTGCGAAGGGATGACGCGGGTGATGAAGCTGTAGGAGAAATCCACTTCATTGTTTATCACCAGCGATATCGTCTCCGGCGTGGTCTCGGTCCATTTCCGGACGTGCTTCTTGATGCGTTCGAGCGACTTGAAGGCGCGCTCGACGTCCAGCGGATACAGCTTGGACGGTTCCACGCCGTCCGCCACCAGCGCGATTTCCAGCATTTCGCTCACGCGGGGACGCAGGGCGCGCCGCCCGGGGAATTTCTCCACATCCCAGAACTCCTTGAAGTTCGTCGGGAACTTGCCGGAGGGAAAGCGCTTCGGGTCATAGGCGATGCCCGCGGCGAAGAGGAAAGTCCCCACGTGGTCCGCGCCTCCGGGCACGATCAGGCTGGAGGTGTCCACGATGTTGCGGTCGATGGGTTCCCAGATGCCGTCCTTGGAGGCGGAAAGGATATGCGGCCCGATGCTGTCGAAGACGTCCCAGGAGACGTTGTTGTTGCGGACCTGGACCTTGAGCTTCGTCAGGTCCGCGTTGTTGACGATGTTGACGCCGATGCCGGTTTCCTTGGTGAACGGTTCGGCAAAGATCGCGCGCACGTTCTTTTCATAGTCTCCGCCCCAGCAGGTCACGGTAATCGATTGGGCGGCGCCTGCGGCGGGCGCCCAGGAGGCGAGGCCGGCCAGCGGCGCCGCGGCGGCCGCCTTCAGGATCGAGCGGCGCGTTACGCCATGGACCGCGCTGCGGGCGGTGGTGTCTTTGATTGTCATGTGTTTCCCCTTGGTGTGTCGTTGTCGTCTATCGACCAATCAATGAATCAATCAATGCGCAAGCCAGATGGACTTCCAGTCGGTGTACTTGTCGAAGGCATGCAAGGATTTGTCCCGGCCGAAGCCCGATTGCTTGAAGCCGCCGAACGGGGCGGACATGCTGCCGCGGTCGAAGCAGTTCACCCACACGACGCCGGCGCGCAGCATGCGCGATGCGTTCATGGCCGTTTTGACGTTGTCGGTCCAGATGCCCGCGGCCAGGCCGTACTGGCTCGCGTTGGCCACGGCGATCGCTTCGTCCGCGCCCGACACGGTGATGGCGGACAGCACCGGTCCGAAGATCTCTTCCTGCGCGATCCGCATATCGGGCGAGACGTCGGCGAAGACGGTGGGCTCCATGAAAAAGCCGCCGGATTCCTCCCGGGCGCGCCGGCCGCCCGCGATCAGGCTGGCGCCCTGCCGGGTGCCGGACTCGACGTACGACATGATGCGGTCGAGTTGCTTCTCGCTGACGATCGCACCCAGGCGCGTGTCGGGATCCAGCGGGTCGCCGGGGCGCAGGCGGGCGGCATGCTCGGCGACCTTGCCCAGGAAGACGTCCTTGATGGCCCGGTCCACGATCAGGCGCGAGCCGGCATTGCAGACCTGGCCGGCGTTGGCGAAGATCCCCGCGGCGACCGACTGGGCGGCGGCATCCAGGTCGCTGCAATCCGCCAGCACGATATGCGGGCTCTTGCCGCCCAGTTCCAGGCCGATGCGCTTGATGTTGGACAGGCCCGAATACTGCATGAACAGTTTTCCGACCTCGGTCGATCCGGTGAAGCCGATCGCATCGACATCCATGTGCATGCCCAGGGCGCGGCCCGCGGTTTCGCCAAAGCCGGGGACGACGTTCAGCACGCCTTTCGGTATGCCGGCGTCGGCGGCCAATTGGGCGATGCGGATCGCCGTCAGCGGCGATTGCTCCGCGGGCTTGAGGACCACCGAATTGCCGGAGGCCAGCGCCGGGCCGAGCTTCCAGCAGGCCATCGACAGCGGGTAGTTCCAGGGCACTACGGCAGCCACCACGCCCAGCGCCTCGCGAATGACCAGGGTGGTCATCGCGTGGCCCGAAGGGGCCACTTCGCCGTAGACCTTGTCGATGGCCTCGGCATACCACTGGATCGTGGTGGCGGCGCTAACGATATCGCCATTGAAGGCGTTGGTGATGGGCTTGCCGACGTTCAACGACTCCAGCAGCGCCAGCTCTTCCCGGTGCGCCAGCAGCAGGGCGGAAAACTGCAGCAGGATGCGCTTGCGCTCCAGGGGAGGCATGCGGGACCAGTCGCCGCGCTCGAACGCGCCGCGGCAGCTGGCCACGGCCCGATCGACGTCCGCGTCCTTGCACGAGGCGATCCGGGCAAGGGCCTTGCCCGTGGCCGGGTTGATGCAGGCGAAGGTTTCCGAATCGATGGCATCGACGTAGGCGCCGTCGATATACGCGCGCCCCTCGATGCTGAGTTGGTTGGAGCGTTGATGCCAATCAAGCTGTGCAGACACTGAATTCCCCTGAGGTGGTCTATCGGTAGGGGAAGTCTAGGATTGCGCATCCCATTGCGTCTATTAGTATTTAGTTGGAATGAACCAAAATAAAATTGATAAGGTGTAAACCCTAATGCTCAATATCCGATATTTATCCGCGGTGCGCGCCGTCATGCGCGCAGGGTCGATTTCCGGTGCTGCGCGCATGCTTTTCCTGACACAGCCGGCGGTGACGAAATCGATCCAGCTCGCCGAGGAGGAGCTGGGGGTCAAGCTTTTCGTTCGATCGAAAGGGAAGTTGATTCCAACGGCCGAAGCGACATTTCTGTACCCCGAGATGGAGCGCATTTTCGGCGACATCTTTCACTTGCAGGATCTCGCGAACGAAGTGCGCCAGGGGCATGCGGGCCGCATCGTCCTGGCCACGGTGTCGAATCTGTCGGCGGCGCTTCTGGGGCGGGCGATCGCCCAGTTCCGCACGCGGCATCCGAAGGTCCGCTTCGACGTTGAAGTCCACAGTACCAAGGTGGTGCTGGAGCGGGTGCGGCTGGGGCAGGTGGGATTGGGGCTGCTGGACCTGAGCCCCAAGGATCCGTCGAACGTGGACGTCATGGAGCTGTGCGACGCCTCGGTGCATTGCGTGATGCCGCGGGATCATCCGCTGGCGCAGTTCGAGTCCGTCACGCCGGCATTGCTGGTCGACTACCCCATCCTGACGTTTCCCGACGACACGACCTCGAACAGCCTGGTGCGCGAGGCGTTCAGGCAGGACAACGTGCCCTGCAACTTCATCATGACGATCAATCACTCCTACCTGGCTTGCTCCTTGATCGACCTGGGCAGCGGCGTCGGCCTGATAGACGAATTCCATCTTCACACCGACTCCTTTCCCCGGCTGACCGCGCGCCCCTTCCTGCCGACGATCCAGCTCAAGCCCACGGTCGTGACGACGGCGGGGCGCATGGTGTCGTTGATCGTGGGCGAGTTCATCGAAGAGTTGAGAGTGACCGCCCAGCGTATCGCCCGATAGGCACGCCGCCAAGCTGCGGCCGCGGCGGATCTACCAGAGCCACCCGCCGCGCGTCAGGCTGCTTTCGCAGCTCTTGTACTGCGCGGTGAATTTTTCGGCGCGCGCCTGCACCTTGCGCGAGACGGTCTTGAGCCAGGCCTTGCGGTCATAGCTGCGGTTGCGGTAGCCGGTCCAGCCCTCGTGGTAGTTCAGGTACTGGCCGTAGGCATCCCACTTCGAGATGCCGTTCATGCGCTGGCTCTTGTTCATGTACCAGCCCATGAAATCCAGGGCATCGGCGAAGTCGTCGCGGCTGGCGCCCCAGCCGCCCGCGTCCTTCTTGTAGTCGGCCCAGGTTTCGTCCTTGGCCTGCGCGTAGCCATAGGCGGAGCTGACGCGGCCCCAGGGGATGATGCCCAGGAAGTAGTAGCGCGGCGGCACCGCGTCCTGCTTGAAGGACGATTCCTGGTACATCATGGCCATGGGCACCGGCACCGGCGCGCCCCATTTCTTCTGCACCTTCAGGGCGGCGTCGTGCCAGTCCGGCTTTTCCCGAAAGATGGCGCAGATGTTCTCGGGATTGGACGGCGGCGCGGTGGCGCAACCGGCGAGCGCCAGCAGCAGCGGCGGCAACATGAGCCGGGTCATTGGCGAGGCTTCCTCCTGGACGCGAGGGCCGGGGCTTCCCCGGCGGCGCTGATTTGTGTCAATGGTTACCGCGATTGTATTGAAACGTATCGGTTTTCGCTGCGCAGGGCATGGCGGCGCCCGTCCGCAGCGCAAAAAAAACAGCCCCGGAGCGATCCGGGGCTGTCTTGCAGGCCTGTGCCTGGCGGGCGCGGGCTGAGCCCGCAGGCCGCTTAGACTTCGATGACGTCGGCCACGTCCTTGTAGTCGGCGATCTTGTCGAAGTTCAGGTACTGGTAGATCTGGTCGCCGCTCTTGTTGATGACGCCCATGTCGGCCATGTACTCGTCCTTGGTCGGGATGCGGCCCAGCTTCGAGCAGATGGCGGCCAGTTCGGCCGAACCCAGGTACACGTTCGTGTTCTTGCCCAGGCGGTTCGGGAAGTTGCGGGTGCTGGTCGACATGACGGTCGCGCCTTCGCGGACTTGCGCCTGGTTGCCCATGCACAGCGAGCAACCCGGCATTTCCGTGCGGGCGCCGGCGGTGCCGAACACGCCGTAGTGGCCTTCCTCGGTCAGCTGCGTGGCGTCCATCTTGGTCGGCGGGGCGACCCACAGCTTGACCGGGATGTCGCGCTTGCCTTCGAGCAGCTTGGACGCCGCGCGGAAGTGGCCGATGTTGGTCATGCAACTGCCGATGAACACTTCGTCGATCTTGGCGCCGGCGACTTCCGACAGCGTCTTCACGTCGTCCGGGTCGTTCGGGCAGGCCACGATGGGCTCGTGCACGTCGGCCAGGTCGATTTCGATGACGGCGGCGTATTCGGCGTCGGCGTCCGGCTCCAGCAGCTTGGGATCGGCCAGCCAGGCTTCCATCGCCTTGATGCGGCGGCCCAGCGTGCGCTCGTCTTCATAGCCGTTGGCGATCATCCACTTCAGCATCACGATGTTGCTGTTGATGTACTCGATGATCGGTTCCTTGTTCAGGCGCACCGAGCAGCCGGCGGCCGAACGTTCGGCGGAAGCGTCCGACAGTTCGAAGGCTTGTTCGACCTTCAGGTCGGGCAGGCCTTCGATTTCCAGGATGCGGCCGGAGAAGATGTTCTTCTTACCTTGCTTGGCGACCGTCAGCAGGCCTTGCTTGATGGCGTACAGCGGGATGGCGTTGACCAGGTCGCGCAGGGTGACGCCGGGCTGCAGCTTGCCCTTGAAGCGGACCAGCACCGATTCCGGCATGTCCAGGGGCATCACGCCCGTGGCGGCGGCGAAGGCGACCAGGCCCGAGCCGGCCGGGAACGAGATGCCGATGGGGAAGCGGGTGTGCGAGTCGCCGCCGGTGCCGACGGTGTCGGGCAGCAGCATGCGGTTCAGCCACGAGTGGATCACGCCGTCGCCCGGGCGCAGCGAAACGCCGCCGCGGGTGCTGATGAATTCCGGCAGCGTGTGGTGCGTCTTCACGTCCACGGGCTTGGGATAGGCGGCGGTGTGGCAGAACGACTGCATCACCAGGTCGGCCGAGAAGCCCAGGCAGGCCAGGTCCTTCAGCTCGTCGCGGGTCATGGGGCCGGTGGTGTCCTGGCTGCCCACCGAGGTCATCTTCGGTTCGCAGTAGGTGCCCGGGCGGATGCCGCGGCCTTCCGGCAGGCCGCAGGCGCGGCCGACCATCTTCTGGGCCAGGGTGTAGCCCTTGCCCGTGTCGGCCGGATCCTTCGGCAGGCGGAACAGCGTCGACGGGGCCAGGCCCAGCGCTTCGCGCGCCTTGGCCGTCAGGCCGCGGCCGATGATCAGCGGAATGCGGCCGCCGGCGCGCACTTCGTCGAACAGCACGTCGGACTTCACTTCGAATTCGGCGATGACTTCGCCGTTCTTGATGGCTTTGCCTTCATAGGGGCGCAGTTCGACCACGTCGCCCATCTCCATCTTGGAGACGTCGAGTTCGATCGGCAGGGCGCCGGCGTCTTCCATCGTGTTGTAGAAGATCGGGGCGATCTTGTTGCCCAGGCACACGCCGCCGAAACGCTTGTTCGGCACGAAGGGGATGTCTTCGCCGGTGAACCACAGCACCGAGTTGGTGGCCGATTTGCGCGAGGAGCCGGTGCCGACCACGTCGCCCACGTAGGCGACCAGGTGGCCCTTGTCCTTCAGCGATTCGATGAACTTGACCGGGCCGCGCTTGCCGTCTTCTTCCGGTTCGAAGGCCGCGCCGTCACGCTTGTTCTTCAGCATCGCCAGGGCGTGCATGGGGATGTCGGGACGGGTCGTGGCGTCGGGCGCCGGCGACAGGTCGTCGGTGTTGGTTTCGCCAGGCACCTTGAAGACTGTGATGGTCAGGCTTTCCGGCAGTTCCGGGCGGCTGGTGAACCATTCGGCGTCGGCCCAGCTCTGCATCACGGACTTGGCGTTGGCGTTGCCGCGGTCCGCCTTTTCCTTCACGTCGTGGAAGGCGTCGAACATCAGCAGGGTCTTCTTCAGCGCATCGGCGGCGATGGTGCCGATTTCCGCGTCGTCCAGCAGTTCGACCAGCGGGCCAATGTTGTAGCCGCCGAGCATGGTGCCCAGCAGTTCCGTCGCCTTGGCACGGCTGATCAGCGCACAAGCTTCCTTGCCCAGCGCCACGGCGGCCAGATAGGAGGCCTTGACCTTGGCGGCATCGTCCACGCCGGCCGGCACGCGATGGGTCAGCAGCTCGACCAGGTTCTGCTCTTCGCCAGCGGGCGGGTTCTTCAGCAGTTCGATCAGTTCAGCGGTTTGTTTGGCCGTAAGGGGCAGCGGGGGGATCCCCAGGGCCGCGCGTTCGGCGACGTGTTGGCGGTAGTTATCCAGCATGTGAGGCCTGCTCAAAGTCGGGTTGGAAGAAGGGTTGTTGGCGGGGATTGTAGAGGGAACAGGGGGACGCAAGCAAATGTCTTATATCTTATATAAGACTTGGCTTCATAGCTGTTGCTTAAGGGCGACGCGCCCGCGGCGGGCCGCGAGGCTCGGCCGGCGGCGGGCGCGGGCGGCGCCGTTAGCGCGCGTCGGCGTCGTAAACGATTTCCACCCGGGCGAAATTGCCCCCGTACTGCTTCACGTCGACCTGGAACGGGGCGCTCTCGCCGGGCTTGAGCTTGGGCAGCCGCAGTTCCCGGAAGGTGGCGCCCGACAGCTTGTCCTGGGCGTCGTACAGGCTCACCCAGACCTTGACGTTCTCGACCTCGGACGCGCTCTCGTTGCGCGCCCGTCCGTGCACGGTCACGTACTTGTAACGGAAGCGGTAGCTGAAGTTCAGCGTGCCCGTGCCGACCTGCGCCTCGGTGTTCTCCACCGAGACGGCCAGCTTGGGGCGCGGGCCGGGCAGGGCGGCGCGCTTGGCGGGCAGCCAGTCGGTCTTGACCTCGGTGTAGCGTTCGACGCGGCCGACCAGCGCCACCGGCACCCGCTCGCCCGGGTAGAGGCGGGCGGGCAGGCTCCAGTCCTGCCGCAGGCTCAGCGCGCGCGAGCCGTCGAACACCGTGATCGTCGCCTTGGGCGCCAGGGCGACGTAGGCATCGCTGGTGTTCACCACCTCCGCGTACAGGACCGGGCGTTCGATCTCGTCGAGCAGCCGGCGCGGCGGCGACAGCTTGAGGGCGGCCGGATCGAACAGGGCGAAATCCGGATCCAGCAGTTCTTCGGTGCTCAGGCGCACGTGGTCGATCACCCGCGGGTTGGCGGGGCTGACGCGCACGATGCGGCTCGGGGGGGCGTCTTCGCGGGCCGGAGCGGGCGCGGACGCCGGCGCGGGCGGGGTGGCGGGGCGCGCGCTCCAGGGCAGCACGCTGGTGTATTTCCACAGCGCGTAGCCGCCGGCGGCCAGCAGGATCAGCGCCAGTCCGGCGGCGGCCGGCCGGGACAGGCCCTTGGAGTCGGAATGGCTAGCGTTCACTTTGCACCATGTAGTCGTAGGAGGCGACCTGGCCGTCGGTCAGCATTTCGCAGCGCACGTCGAAGGCGGTCAGCGCGCCGGGCGCGAGCGGGCTGGCGGCGCCGTAGCCGTTGCCCATGCCGATCAGCCTGCCGTCGTCGCCGTACAGCATGACCGTGACCTGGCTGCTGTTGGCGGCCTGGGCCCCGTTGTTTTTCAGCAGGCCGACGAGGCGGTAATTGCCGTCGTTGCGCACCAACTGGACCTTGCTGGCGGCGACGTCGTTGTTCTGGCCGCGGGCGAGGGCGGGCGCGGCGACCTGCAGCGTATAGCGGGTGTAGGCCTTGTCCGGCGCCGACACCGTCATGGGCGCGTACTCCCCCGGCTGCAGCGAGCGCGCCGAGGCGGAACCCGAGGTGGACGACAGCGACAGCTCGCCCTGGAAAAACGACGCCGTGACCCGCGGCATCTCGATCTTCCTGTCGGTGTCGTTGCGCACGATCATGACGAGCTGGCGGCGGCCCCGCGTCTCGACCTCCTGTACGTCGGTCAGCTTGACCAGCGTGGCGTCGATGGACGGGGGCGGCGGCTGGCGCGGCACGCTGCGCGTGTCCGAGCCCGAGCCCAGGAGCGAGATCGCCACCGGGATCGCGATGGCCGCCGCGACGGTGACGGCGATCGCCGCCAGGGCGCCGGGGCCGGGCCGCGACGGCGGCGGCGCCTGCATGCCGCGCAGGATCTTCTCCAGGCGCTGGGCGACGTTGTCTTCGACCAGCGTTACGGCGTGGCAATGGCTGCACCGGTACTCGTTGGTGTCCAGCTTGGTGAACTGGGCGCTGCCGCAGGTGGAGCAGGTCAGGGTCACCGTATTGATCGTGGTCTGTCGGGGCGTCATTGGCGCGGGGCGGGGCGCAGCGGGTGGCAGGGCGGCAAGGATAGCGGGACGCCGGAGGGGACGGGGTGCAGAGCGCATCCATTTGTGACAGAGTGTGTGGCTACCCCCCGGAGGCCGGGCGCCGGCGGGCCGGCCGGCGGCCGGTGCTATCATCGCCACCGAGAAAAAGCAGACCCAGCAGACCCAGCAGCCCCAGCAGCCCCTTCAGCACGCCGTTCCCCCCGTCGATCCGCTCCCATGCCGCGCCCATGCGCGACGCCGGGCAGAGCCGAGGCAGGCCAGGCTCTTCCCTTAAGCATGAGTATTTCCCAACATTTGCTGTTCCTCGCCTGCGTGGCGCTCGCCACCTATGCGCAGACGATGACGGGCTTCGCGTTCGGCCTGGTGCTGCTGGGCCTGTCGGGCGTCTTCCAGCTGGCGTCCGTGTCCGAGGTGGCCAATGTGGTCAGCGTGCTGTCGCTGGTGAACGCCGCCGTGACGCTGGCTCGCGCCAAGCCGCAGGTGAACTGGTCGCTGATCCGGCCCGCCATGATCAGCAGCCTGGCGGGCGTGGCGGTGGGCGTGGCCGCGCTGGCCTGGATCAGCGGATCGATGGCCGTGCTGCTGCAACTGCTGCTGGGCGTCACCATCCTGGCCTGCGCCGTGCTGCTGGTGGCCCGCGCGCAGCCCCTGGCGCGCGTGTCGTCGCGCAAGTCATTCCTGTTCTTCGGCGCCGTATCGGGCGTGCTGGGCGGCCTGTTTTCCAGCGCCGGCCCGCCCATGGTCTATCACCTGTACCGCCAACCCCTGCCGCTGGCCGCGATCCGCAACAGCCTGCTGATCCTGTTTTCGCTCAACGCGGTGGTGCGCTTGACCCTGGTGACGGGGCAGGGCGAGTTCATGGCGTCGTCGTTCTGGCTGAGCGTGCTGGCGCTGCCCATCGTGATCGGGGTGACCTGGGTTGCGCGCCGCTATGCCACCGCCGGGTCGATGAAGACCGTCAAGCGCATGGTGTTCGTGCTGCTGCTGGCCGCCGGGCTGGGGCTGATCGTGCCGGCGTTCAGGACGCTCGCGGCGGGCTAGGGCCGGCGCCCGCGGACGCGACCGCCCGCAAGGGCCAGGGGCCGGCGCGCCCGCGGCGCGCCGATCGCGTCAGCCGCGTTCGCCGGTGATGTAGCGTTCGAGTTCGTGGATGATGAACTTCTGTTCGCTCATGACGTCCTTGACCAGGTCGCCGATGGACAGCAGGCCGATCAGCTTGCCGTCCTCGATGACGGGCAGATGACGGAAATGCCGTTCGGTCATCATCGCCATGCAGTGCTCGCGGGTGTCCGTGCGGCTGACGTAATACACCGAATCGGTCATGATGTCCCGGACCTTCGTGGTTCGCGATGAGCGGTCCTGCAGGACGATCTTGCGGGCGTAGTCGCGCTCGGTCAGCATGCCCAGCACGGCGTCGCCCTGGACCACCACCACGGCGCCGATGCCGCGTTCCGCCATGGTCTTGATGGCATCGAAGACCGACGAGTCCGGTGAAACCGTCACGACGGAATGGTTGGCCTTTTCCCTGAGAAGCTCAGCAACTGTCTTCACGATGTGCTCCCGAATCGCTGGTGAAGTCGAACCCCGGTCCGGCGCCCCGGCGCGAGCCCTGGGGATGCGCGGCGGGGCGGCCTGACTCCATCCTAAGCCTGTCGACGGCATTGCCGCAAGCGGGGCGGTCTATTTCGTATCTTCGCCGCCAACGGGTCCGGCTGGCCCGCACGCCCCGTCAGCCTGCCTCGGGCCTCGGCCATGTTGGCGGCGGCTTCGTGCCGGCAGGAGATTGCGCCCCGGTCCTTGGGTTTGTTGGCGCGGCCGCTTTTCATGGCGACGCAGCGTCGCCGATGAGGCAGAATAAGGCTGATAAAAAAAGCCGTTCGAATATTATTTTCTGGAAGGCCGATACGATCCTGATATCAGGAAAGTCGGAGGGGAACATGGACTTCAAGCACTTTCAGCAGTTTCTGACGCTGGCGGAAACGCTCAATTTCCGCCGCGCGGCCGAAAAGCTGCACATGGCGCAGCCGCCCTTGTCCGTCTCGATACGCAAGCTGGAGGCCGAGGTGGGAGTCACCCTGTTTTCGCGCGGCAAGGACGGCGTCAAGCTCACCGAAAGCGGCGAGGCCGCGCTGGCCGAGGCGCGGCGCGCGCTGTTCCACGCGGCGCAGTTCCGCCAGGCCGCGCGCGCAGCCTCCACCGGCGACCTGGGCACCTTGCGCATCGGCTTCGTGGGCTCGGCCACGCACGAGGTGCTGCCGCGTCTGTTGCCGCGCTTTCGCGCGCTGTACCCGCGCGTGGAGCTGGAACTGCGCGAAGCGATCTCGATCAGCGTCATGCAAAGCATCGAGGAAGGCGTCATGGACATCGGCGTGGTGCGCGTGCCGGTGGCGATCGGCCAGAACACGCGCCTGGCCACGCTCCTCACCGAGACCTTCGTGCTGGCGGTGCCCAAGAGCAATCCCCTCGCGCAGCGCGCGACGATCAGGCTCAAGGACCTGTCCGACGAGGGCTTCATCCTGTACTCCGGCGTGGACGCTCCCGGGCTGCGCACCGCCGCCATCCACGCCTGCCAGCTGCGGGGCTTCATGCCGCGCGTGACGCAGGAGGCGATCCAGGTGCAGACCGTGCTGAGCCTGGTCGAGGCGGGTTTCGGCATCGCCCTGGTGCCGTCGGTATCGAGGCGCTTCAGCAGCCGCCACGTCATCTACAAAAAACTCACGGACTTCCCCGCCAGCGCGTCGATCGGCCTGTCGCTGGCGTGGAAGCCGTCCGCCGAGAGCGCCGCCGTGCGCAACTTCCTGGACGTGGCGGCGCAGGTATTCAAGGCCTAGGGCCCTGGGCGCGTTCCGGGGCCCGCGCCGTCAGGCCTTGCGGTAGCGCGCAATCACCTCGGGGTCGGGATCGCAGCCCAGGCCGGGGCCCTGGGGAATCGCCACTTCGCCGTCCGGACCGGGCAGGCCGGCCTCGCCGAACAGCCCCGATTCGAGCTGCACGCCGAATATCTCGATGCCGCCGATGTGGGGATACACCGCGGCCATCTGCAGCGTGGCCAGCAGCCCCGGGCCGAAGTAGGGCGAATGCGGCGCCACCGCCCGGCCGTGCGAGCGGGCCATTTCGGCCACGGCGCGGAATTCGCTGATGCCGCCCACCTTGGTGATGCTGGGCTGGAAATAATCCAGCGCGCCCGAGTCGGCGAGCGGCTGGAAGGCCCAGGCGTTGCCGACGTTCTCGCCCGCGGCCAGCGGAATGCGCGCCTCGCGCCGCAGGCGCGCCAGCCCCGCGACGTCCTCGGGCGGCCAGACCGGCTCTTCCAGCCACTTGAGCCCATAGGGTTCCAGCTGGTGCGCCATGCGCAGCGCCTCGTCGGCGGGCCACGCGCAATTGACGTCGAGCATCAGATCGACCTCCGCGCCCAGCGCCTGGCGCGCCGCGGCCACCGCGGGCACGGTGACCTCGTGCAGCTTCAGCCTGCGGAAACCGCGTTCCAGCGCGCGTTCGCACGCGGTGGCCACGGTGGCGGGCTCATGCAGCCGCATCAGGCTGGTGTAGGCCGTGACCGAACGGCGCGACCCCGCGCCCAGCAGCCGGCACACGGGCATGCCCGCGCGTTTGCCCGCCAGGTCCCACAGGGCGATGTCCAGCCCCGACAGCGCGTACATCACCGGGCCGTTGCGGCCGAAGATGTGCAGCGGCCGCTTCAGGTCCTCCATGAGTTGCGCGATGTCGCCGGCGTCGCGGCCGATCGCCAGCGGCGCAACGATTTTCTCCAGCGCGGCCAGCGTGGCGGGAATGGCGTTGTAGCCGAACGCCTCGCCCCAGCCGATCAGCCCGTCGTCGGTGCTGACCTTCACCAGCAGATAGTTGAGCTGCGACCACACCGTGCCGCCGAAGCCGGTGGGCGGCCCGTCGTGGCGGTACGGAATCGAGACGACGATGGGTTCGATGGCGAGGATCTTCATGATGCGTCTCCTGCGGGATGGGAGGAAGGCGTGGCCTGGCCGCCCAGGTAGATGCGCTGGATCAGTTCGCCGGCCTGCACTTCGGCGGGCGTGCCCTGGCCGCCGATGTGGCCGGTCTCGACCAGGTAGCAGTAGTCGGCGAAGCGCATGGCCTCCTTGACCAGCTGCTCGACCAGCAGCACGGCCATGCCGGTACGGGTGAGGTCCTTGGCCACCGTGAGGATGCGGTCCACGACCATGGGCGCCAGGCCGCCGGACGGCTCGTCGAGGATCAGCAGCGCGGGCTCGGCGATCACTCCCTGCGCCACGGCCAATATCTGTTGTTGCCCGCCGCTCAGTCGCGAGGCCGGCTGCATGCGCTTCTCGGCCAGTTCGGGGAACAGTTCATAGATGCGCGGCAGGCGCGCGCGGTCGCCGTGGCGGTGAGTGGCGTAGGTGCCCAGCAGCAGGTTGTCTTCCACGGTCAGGCCGGTGAAGACGCGGTGTCCCTCCAGCACGACGTTGATGCCGGCCCGCACCGTAGTGCGCGCGTCGGCGTTGCTGATGTCGTTGCCCTTGAACGCCACCCGGCCGGCGCGCTTCGGGATCAGGCCGGCCAGCGCGTGCAGCATCGAGGTCTTGCCGGCGCCATTGCGGCCCAGCATGACCACGAACTCGCCCTGGTGCACGCGCAGGTCCACGCCGTGCACGACCTGCGCCTTGCCGTAGGCCACCTGCAGCCCCTGCACATCCAGCAGCACGGGGGCCGAGCTATGCGCGCGTTGATGGTTCTGCATGGTCAGGCTCCCAGATAGACCCGAATCACTTCGGCGTTGTTGCGCACGTCCTGCGGCGAGCCCTGGGCGATCATGCGGCCCAGGTTGAGGGTGGTGACGCGGTCGCACAACCGGAAGACGAAATCCGTGTGGTGTTCCACGATCAGCACCCCCACGCCGGCCCCGCGCACGGTGTCCACGATCAGGGCCAACTGCTCGATCTCGTGCTCGGTCAGTCCGCCGGCCGGCTCGTCCAGCAGGATGAAGCGCGGGCGCATGGCCAGGCCGCGGGCGATTTCCAGGAAACGCTGCTCGGCGTGGTCGAGCATGCTGGCGGGCCGTTCGGCCACTTTCTCCAGGCCCACGCCGCACAGCATCTCGTAGGCCAGCTCGCGCGCCTCGCGCTCGCGCCGGCGCATGGCGGGCAGCGACAGCGCGGTGCGCACGAAGCCCGCGTCGCTGTGCATCCAGCTGCCAAGCATGACGTTCTGCCAGGCGCTCAGGGAACCCAGCAGGCGCGGCTTCTGGAAGGTGCGGGCGATGCCGCGCAGCGCGCGCTGCTGCACCGAGGCCAGGGTGAGGGGCGCGTCGTCGAGCGCCAGGGTGCCGCCGTCGATGGGGTAGTAGCCGGACAGCAGGTTCAGCAGGGTGGTCTTGCCGCTGCCGTTGGGGCCGATCAGGCCGTGGATTTCGCCTTCGGCGAGCGTCAGGCTCACGCTGTCGACCGCGGTGATGCCGCCGAACCGCTTGGTGACGCCATTGGCGCTGAGCTGGCTCATGACGGGCGTCCTCCGCGGATGGCCGCCGCCAGGCGCGGCAGGTCGGGCGCGACCACGTGCTTCTCGGGCTTGCGCGGCGCGAACTTGTCGCGCAGCACGCGCACGATGCTGCCGATGCCCTCGGGCACGAGCAGCACGACGAGCAGGAGCAGGATGCCGTAGAACAGCTGCCCCCAGCGCGCCAGCGGCGCGACCAGTTCGGGCAGGGCGGCCAGCACGATGGTGCCCACGAAGGGCCCCATGATGACGCCGCGCCCGCCGATCACGATGCACACGAAGAAGAACAGGCTCAGCTCGAACACGAAGGTTTCGGGCGTGATGTAGCTCTGCAGCGAGGCGAACAGCGCGCCCGCGATGCCCGCCGTCACGCCGCTGAAGGTGAATACCGCCAGCTTGACGCGGAACACCGGGATACCCACCGCCGCGGCCGTCACCGTGCTGTCGCGCAGCGCGATCATGGCCCGGCCCCAGGAGTAGCGGGCCAGGTTCCATACCAGCCAGCTGACGATCCCGGCCACCGCCGCCACCAGCCAGTACAGGCCGGCGGGGCTGTCGAACGGCGCGTCGAACGAGGCGACGCTCAGGCCCGCGCCGCCGCCGGTGAGATCGTCCCGCGCCAGCGAGAACTCGGTCACCATCATCGCGAAGGCCATGGTCGCCATGGCGAAATAGAACCCCGGCAGCCGCAGGGACGGCAGGCCCAGCAGGAAGCCGCAGACTCCGCATAGCGCGGCCGAGGCCAACAGCGCGGTCCAGGGGCTGGTCTCGTAATGGCCGGTCAGAATGGCGAAGGTGTACGCGCCGATGGCCAGCAGCCCGACGTGTCCGATGGACAGCAGCCCGGTGTATCCCACCACCAGGTTGAGGCTGGCGATCAGGATCCAGTAGGTGCCGATCAGGGTGGCGACGTGCAGCTGGTAGGGATTGCCGGCCCAGAAGGGCAGCACCGCCAGCGCTGCGACGCCGATGGCCAGGGGCCAGTGGAATTTTTGTCGGGTGTTCATACTTGGCGCACCTGCTTGTTGCCGAACAAGCCCGCGGGCTTGATCAGGAGGAAGATCATCAGCAGGCCGACCGCGATGGTCTGCTGGTACTCCCCGCCGAAGAAATACGTGGCGAAGGTGCTGAGCAGGCCCAGCGTGAGGCCGCCCACGATGGCCCCCGCGTTGCTGCCCAGCCCGCCCGCCGCCAGCGCGATGAATCCGTACAGGGTCAGCGTAAGCCCCAGCGCGAAGAAGGCGAAGGTCAGCTGGCCGGCCGCGAAGCCCACCAGGCCGCCGAGCAGGCCGGCCAGGCCGTACGAGAAGGCGCGCACCCGCTCCGTCGAGATACCGCGCGCGCGCGCCGCGTAGGCATCCTCCGCCACGGCGAGGAACACCTTGCCGAACAGCGTGCGGCGGTAGAACACGTCCAGCCCCAGGGCCAGCAGCGCCACGCACGCGATAGGCAGCCAGTATTTCTGGTCCCAGATGCCCGCGGTGAACTCCTGGGGGATCAGGCGCGGGAAGGCGCGCGGCTCGGTGCCCCACCACAGCCCCACCGACTGCTGCACGATGGTGGCGAGCGCCAGGGTGCTGAGCAGCCACAGGTGCTCGTCCGAGCGCGCGAGGATGCGGCGGATCGCCACGGCCTCGGTCACCAGGCCGAACACCACGGAGGCGGCCACGGCGCCGACCAGCCCGACGGGCCAGGGCAGGCCCAGGTCGCCGATCAACCAGGCGCCGGCGACGCTGCTGAGCATGAACAGGTGGCCGGTGGTGATGCTGAGCACCTGCGAGGTGGAATACATCACGTTGTAGGCCAGCGCGGCGGCGGCGTAGAGCGCGCCGATCGCCAGGCCGGTCACGAGGACGGTCAACATGGGAAGGTCTCCTCTGGCCGGTGCGGCCTTACTTGCCGGCGAGCTCGAAGCTTCCGTCCTTGAAGGTGTTGGCGCGGTTCACCACCATGCCGGAATCCGGAAAGCCGTTGTGGTCGTCGGCGGTCCAGGTGTAGTCCGCGTACACGCCCGGCATGCCGCGGGTGCTTTCCAGCGCCTTGCGGAAGGCCTGCGCGTCGGTGCCGCCGGTCTGCTTGACGGCGTGCTCGATGACCTTGACCGTGTCGTAGCCCAGCGCCACCCACCAGAACGTGAAGTCGATCTTGCCGCCCAGCTTGGGCTGGATGGCCGTCATCAGCGCCTGGGTGCGTTCGGGCAGCTTGCCGCCGGCGTCGTAGGTGGTGCTGGCGTAGCCCGCCGCGTAGGTGTTGTCCCAGTACGAGGGCTTGTTCAGCAGGTTGCGGATGGGCAGGCCCATGAGCGCGGGATGGCCGACCACCGGCACGTCCCATTGCAGGTCGCCGCGGGCGTTCAGGATGCGGGCCAGCAGGCCGGTGGCGGCCGACCAGGGCATGATCACGTCGGCGCCGGCGGCGCGCGCTTTCTCGATTTCGTCGGTGACGCTGGTTTTGTTCGGATCGATGAGCGCCGAATACACGGGCTTGACGCCGGCCTGCTCCAGCAGCGCGGCGGCGCGCTTGGCCGAGGACGCGCCGTAGCCGGTGGTGTCGCCCAGCACGGCCACCTTCCTGCGTTTGAGCGTTTCCAGGGCGTACTTGTTGGCCGACGTGATCCACTGCTCGTTCGTGTTGATGACGCGGAAGGCCAAGGGGTATTTCTTCGGGTTGGTCAGCTCGTCCACCGTGCCGATGATCAGGTTGGGCACGCCGGCCTTGGCCAGGATGGGCACCGTGGCGAGCGATTCGCCCGAGTTGACCGGGCCGATCACGTAGGAAACCTTGTCGTCGTAGGCGAGCTGCTTGGCGAAGTTGACCGCCTTGGTCGGGTCGCCGGCGGTATCGCGCGTGATCAGTTCCAGCTTGCGGCCGTTGATGCCGCCGGCCTTGTTGATCTCCTCCACGGCGAACTGCACGCCCTGGTTCTCGGCGATGGCGGCCGAGGACAGCGGCCCGGTCAGCGAGGAAAGCCAGCCGATGCGGATCGGCTCTCCCTGCGCGTGGGCGGCGTGGGCGGGCAGCATGGCGGCCGTCAGGGTGCTCAGGCAAAGAAGGGGCGCTGCGAGGGTCTTGATGGGGTTCATGATGTCTCCGTTTGTGCTATCCACTTCGAACGAGTGGAGTACGACGGCAATGTCGCGGCGGACCCGAGCGGGCCCGCCGCCCACGCCTAGCCGCCGCCGGTGCGTGGGGAAATCAGATAGGCGTCGATGCGGTTCCAGTCGAACGTGAAGCCCGCGCCGGGCCGGTCGGGCACCGCGATGCAGCCGTCGGCCCCGATCTCCATGCGTTCATGGAACAGCGGCTCGAACCAGGGCATGTGTTCGCCCCAGGTCGCGTTGCCGGCCGAGGCCACGATGTGCAGGCTGTGTTCGGTGAAAATGTGGGGCGCCACCGGCAGGTCGTGCGCGGCCAGATAGCGAACCGCCTTGAGCATTTCGGTATAGCCGCCCATGCGCTGCAGGTCGGGCATGAATACGCTGGCGGCGCGTTCGCGCGCCATCCGGCGCAGGCCGTAGCGCGTGTATTCGGTTTCGCCGCTGGCGATGGGCATGGGCAGGCGGCGCACGATTTCGGCGGCGCTGTCGTCGTCCCAGGTGGGCACCGGCTCCTCGAACCAGGCGAGATCGAAGCGGGCGAGCTCGCGGCCCAGTTGCAGGGCGCGCTTCAGGTCCAGGCCCTGGTTGGCGTCGGCCATCAGGGTGATCTGGTCGCCGATGACGTCGCGCACGGCTTCCGCGCGGGCCACGTCCGCGCGCCAGTCGGGCGAACCCAGGCGCATCTTCATCGCCTTGAATCCCTGGTCCAGGAAGCCGCGCGCCTCTTCGCGCAATTCATCGACGCTGGAGGACAGCCACAGGCCGGCGCTGGCGTAGACCGGCACGCGTTCGCGGTGCGCGCCGAAAAGTTTGTACAGCGGCCGCCCCGCCAGTTTGCCGACGATGTCCCAGCAGGCCACGTCGATGGGGTTGTAGGCCAGGATCGAGACTCCGCTCTGGCCGTAGAAATTGCAACTGCGCAGGAAGTCGCTCCAGAGGGCCTCCACATCGTGCGGATCGCGCCCGACCACCAGCGGGGCGAGCGACCGCGTGAACTGCGCGATGGCCTCCAGCCGCTGCGGATTGAAGCAGAAGCCATAGCCCTCGCCGGTGACTCCGGCGTCGGTTTCGAGCGAAACCAGCAGGCAGCAGACGTCGGCGATTTCGTGGATCGAGGTCTTGAGCGGGCGGGGCAGGGGAATCCTGGCGAGCCGGGTGTGCAGGGCGGTGATGCGTACGGCGTTCGACATGAGGGGCTCCGGGTTTAGTGTTAACAGGCCCTAGCTGGGGATGAGGACGGCGGCCGCGATACTGCGCTTTTCGAGCGCGGCATGGGCGCGGGCCGCCTGCGCAAGCGGATAGTGGCGCGGGATGTGCGCGCGCAGCGCCTTGGCGCGCACGTGGCCGAAGAGTTCCGACGCGGCCGCCAGCAGCCGTGTCGGGGTATTCAGATAGGCGGCCAGGCTGGTGCGCGTCAGGTACAGCGACTTCTTCTGCAGGGCCGACAGCGCCACGTCGGTCACCGGGCCCGTCGCCTCGTCGAAGCTGATCAGCAGCCCGCGCGGCCGCAGACTGTCCAGCGACGCCTGCCAGGTGTCGCGGCCCGCGCCGTCGTAGACGGCGGCCACGCCGGCGCCGCCGGTCAGGGCGACCACCCGGGCGGCCACGTCTTCGTGGCGCGTGTCGACGGTGCGCCAGGCGCCGTGCTCGCGCGCCAGCGCCGCGCCCGCGCTGTCGCCGACGGTGCCGATCAGCTGCACGCCGAGCAACCGCGCCCATTGGCAGGCGATCAGCCCGACGCCGCTGGCGGCGCCGTGGAACAGCACGGTTTCACCGGCCTGCGGGCGATAGGCCTGGCGGAACAGGTATTGCACGGTCAGGCCTTTGTACAGAAAGGCCATGGCCGCGTCGAAGCCGATGTCGGGCGGCAGCTTGATGAGGTGGCTCGCGGGCAGGTTGCGGGCCTGGGCGTAGGCCCCCAGCGGGCCGGTGGCGTAGGCCACGCGGTCGCCCGGCCTCAGCCCCCGCACGCCCTCGCCCACGGCCTCGATCACGCCCGCGCCCTCGAAGCCCAGGCCGTGGGGCAGGGCATGCGGATACACGCCGCTGCGATAGTGCAGGTCGATGCGGTTGATGCCCACGGCGCGGTGGGCCACGGTGACCTCGCCCGCCGCCGGCCCGGGCAAGCGGCTGTCGGCCACCCGCAGCACGTCCGGGCCGCCATGCGTATCGAGGATCACGGCCTGGTTCATGGCGGTGGCTCAGGCGACGGCGCCGGCATGGCGCCAGGCCTGGATGTCGGCGGCGCTGGCGCCCAGCGCCTGCGCCAGCACCTCGTCGGTGTGTTCGCCCAGGCGCGGCGGGGCCGCCGGCTCGCGCGGCGGCGTGCCGCGCAGGTGCAGGGGCGAACGCATCAGCCGCAAGCTTCCGTGGCGAGCGTCGGGAGTGTCGGCCAGCAGGCCGCGCGCGGCGATCTCGGGCGCGTCCAGCGCCTGGGGAACCGTGCGCACCGGGCCGGCCGGGATGCCGGCGGCGCGGATGCGCGCCAGCCAGTGCTCGCTGGACTGCGTCATGAAGATCTGCTGCAGCGCCGGCACCAGCGAGCCGCGGTTCAGCGCGCGGGAGCGGTTCTTGCGGTAGCGCTCGTCCTCGGCCCATTCCGGCCGGCCCAGCGCGGCGCAGAGCGCGGCGAACTGGGCGTCGTTGCCCACGCCCAGCGCGAACGCGCCGTCGGCGGTGGCGAAGATCTGGTAGGGCACCACGGTGGGGTGCCCGTTGCCGAGCCGCTGCGGCACCTGCCCGGCCGCCAGGTAGCCCGCGCCGACATTGGCCAGGACGTTGACGGCGCTGTCGAGCAGCGCCAGGTCGATCAACTGCCCCTTACCGGTTTTCTGGCGCGCCAGCAGGGCCGCGAGCACGGCCTGCGTGGCGTTCATGCCGGTGACCAGGTCGGTGATGGCCACGCCCAGCTTCATCGGCGCGCCTTCGGGTTCGCCGGTGATCGACATCAGGCCGCTCTCGGCCTGGATGACGAAGTCGTAGCCGGGCTCGGCGGCGCGCGGGCCGGTGCGGCCGTAGCCGGAAATCGAGCAATAGATCAGGCCGGGGTGCGCCTGCGAGAGCGTGTCGTAGTCGAGTCCGAACCTGGCCAGCGCGCCCAGGCGATAGTTCTCCACCAGCACGTCGGCCTGCAGCGCCAGGCGGCGCGCCAGCGCGCGGCCCTCGGGGTGGCGCAGGTCGATCGCCAGCGAACGCTTGCTGCGGTTGGTGCACATGAAATAGGTGGATTCGCCGTCCACATCGGGCGGCGTCCAGCCGCGGGTGTCGTCGCCTTGGCCCGGCGCTTCGATCTTCCAGACGTCGGCGCCCAGGTCGGCCAGCGTCTGGGTGCACCAGGGGCCTGCCAGCACGCGGCTCAGGTCCAGCACGCGCACGCCGGCCAGCGGCAGGGAGGAGGAGGCGTCGGGCACCGTCATTCGACCACCGCGTAGAGGTGGGTCCGCAAGTAATCGAGCGCGGAGAGGTCGCCGGCGGCCAGCGCGTGCGCGCCGATGCGGGCGTTCCACTGCGGTTCGCCGCCACCCAACCGGCGCCACTCGCGCAGCCGGCGCGTATGGCATTGCAGGTCGCATTCGGCGGTGACGCCGATGGCGCCATGCATCGCGTGGGCGATGTCGGCGGCGCGCGCCACGGCCGAGCTGGCGCGGGCCTTGCCCAGCGCGGCCAGCAGCGGCTGCGGCATCCAGCTAGCGCTCTGGAACGCCAGCTGGGCGGCGGCGCGCACCGTCCAGACCAGTTCGGCCAGGACGCTGATCTGCTGCTGCACCGCCTGGAAGCGCCCGATGGGCTTGCCGAATTGCGTGCGCTGGTTGGTGTACTCGGCGGTCATCGACAGGATGCGCTCCAGCGCGCCGGCGATGAGGCCGGCGTAGGCCACGGCGGCGAGGTCGGCCAGATCGGCTCCGGCCGCCTCGGCCGTCGGCGCGGACGCCACCGCGGCGGCGGGCCAGCGCAGGTCGGCGTCGAGGCTGCCATGTCCCCCCGAAGGCGCGGCCTGAGCGTCCGCCATGGCCAGCAGGCGGACACCGCCCGGCGCGGCGGCGAGCACCCAATCGGCGGCGCGGGCCGCGCCCACCGCAAGGGCCTGGACGCCGTCGGCATCGGCGGATACCGCCGCCGGCGCCAGGGCGATCGGGCCCGGGGGAGGTCGGCGGCCGGCGGCGTGCAGCCAGGCGCGCGCGAGCAGGGTCTGGATGACCGGCGCGCCCACCGCGTGCCAGCCGGCGGCCTGCGCCAGCGGCGCGATGTCGGCCAGCCGCAGGCCGGCCCCGCCCGCGTCCTCGGGCAGCAGCGCGTCCAGGAAGCCGGAGTCCTCGATGGCCTCCCAGGCGGCCGCGGGCGCCTGCCCGCGTTCGACGGCGCGCAGCGCGTCGGGAGGATAGGCCTGCGCGAACAGGCGGTGGGCGGTGTCGCCAAACAGGGCGTCCATCATGTTTCCTTCCTATCTGAGGCCGAGGCCGCGGGCGATGATGCCGCGCAGGATTTCGCGGGTGCCGCCGCGCAGCGAGAACGTGGGGCCGACCTGTTCGATATAGGCCAGCGTGCGCAGCAGTTCGGGGGGGACGGGGCGGTCCGGATGCCGGCCCAGCGCCTGCGCGATCAGGTCCGGGATGGCCTGTTCGAGTTCGGTGCCGGCGTCCTTGACCAGCGAGGCCTCGGTGGAGGGGCTGAGCCCGCGGGCCAACTGGCCGGCCACCGCCAGCGACATGGCGCGCAGGGCGGCCAGCCGGCCCAGGATCTCGCCCAGCGTCTCGGCGGTCTGCGCGTCGTTGATGCCTTCGGCGCGGCAATGCTCCAGCCAGCATTGCGCCAGCGCCATGCTGGAGTAAATGCGCTCGGGGCCGCTGCGCTCGAACGCCAGTTCGGCGTTGACTTGCGGCCAGCCGTCGCCCTCTTTGCCGATCAGGGCCTGCGCGTCGAGCTCGACGTTGTCGAAGAACACTTCCGAGAAGTGCGCGTCGCCGGCCAGGTCTTCGATGGGCCGGATGGTTACGCCGGGCAGGGACAGGTCGACGATCATCTGGGACAGGCCCTGGTGCCGGTCGGCCGCCGTGCCCGAGGTGCGCACCAGCGCGATCATGTAGTGCGAGCGATGCGCATTGGTGGTCCAGATCTTGCTGCCGTTGAGCAGCCAGCCGCCGTCGCGCGGCTCGGCGCGGGTGCGGATGCTGGCCAGGTCGGAGCCCGAGTTCGGTTCGCTCATGCCGATGCAGAAAAAAGCCTCGGCGCGGCAGATGCGAGGCAGGTAGAAGCGGCGCTGCTCCTCGGTGCCGTATTTCAGGATCAGCGGCGCGCTCTGGCGGTCGGCGATCCAGTGCGCCGAGACCGGCGCGCCTGCGCACAGCAGTTCTTCCGACAACACGAAGCGCGCGAAATGCCCGCGCGCGGCGCCGCCGTATTCGCGCGGCAGCGTCATGCCCAGCCAGCCGCGCTCGGCCAGGGCGCGGCTGAAGCCGGCGTCGAAGCCCATCCAGGAACGCGCCCGCTGGTCGGCGGGCCGGCCGGCCATGGCGCCGGCCAGGAATTCGCGGATGTCGGCGCGCAGCGCCTCGTCTTCGGCGGGGATGGCGGTCAGTTCAAGGGTATCGATCATGTCTCCGTCCGTCTTCTCGGTTGCGGAGGACTATCCCCCCTGGGGGTGAGACCTGTCTAATATTTTTTTCCAGCTTTTTGATACGGTTTTCGTATCAGCGGGCGGACCGCCCCGGCCGCCCTCGGGCTGATATTGCAACGGTATCGCCAGGCGCCGAAACAGTATTGGACGCGATACGGCCGCCCCGCCTACCCTGGACGGCATATTTTCCCAACCGCGAGGCGACGTACGGCATGAGCGAACTATTGCGTTACGAGCAGGACGAAAACGGCGTGGTCACCCTGACCCTGGACGACCCGAAAACCCGCAACGCCCTGACGGGCAGCACGATGGTCGACGAACTGCTCGCGGCCTTCGCGCGCATCGAACGCGACCCGGCCGTCCGCGTGCTGATCATCGCCGCGTCCGGCGCCGTGTTCTCGTCCGGCGGCAACGTCAACGACATGCAGCGCCAGATCGGCCCGGAAGTGGGCGGCACCGCGTTGCGCCAGGAGTACCGCCACGGCATCCAGCGCCTGCCGCTGGCCTTGCACGCGCTGGAGGTGCCCACCATCGCCGCGGTCAACGGCCCCGCGGTCGGCGCCGGTTGCGACCTGGCCTGCATGTGCGACGTCCGGATCGCCGCGGAGGAAGCGTCGTTCGCCGAGAGCTTCGTGAAGCTGGGCATCGTGCCGGGCGACGGCGGCGCCTGGTTCCTGCCGCGCCTGATCGGCATGGCGCGGGCGGCCGAAATGTCGTTCACCGGCGACGCGATCGACGCGCGCACGGCGGCCGAATGGGGCCTGGTTTCGCGCGTGGTGCCGGCGGCGGAATTGCTGCCGGCGGCGCATGCGCTGGCCGGCCGCATCGCCGCCAATTCGCCCGACGCGGTGCGCCTGACCAAGCGGCTGCTGCGCGAAAGCCAGCATTCGCGCCTGGACACGTTGCTGGAGCTGTCGGCGGCCTACCAGGCCCTGGCCCACAAGACCCCGGCGCATGCGCAGGCGGTGCAGGACTTCGTCGCGCGCCGCGAGGCGCGCAAGAATCGGGCATGAGAAAGGCGGCCGGGGCTACGTGAAGGCCGTCGCGGGCGTCCGCCCGGTCTCGGATCAGCCGCAGCCCATTTTTCGCAGCGCGTCGATGTCGCGGATTTCCAGCCGCCTTCTGCGGACCTGCACCAGCGACGCCGCTTGCAGGCGCGCCAGCACGCGGCACACGGTTTCCACTTTCATCCCGAGGTGGCTGGCGATGTCTTCGCGCGTCATCTTCAGGATGAACTCGCGGGGCGAGTAGCCGTTGGCCGCCATCTGTTGCGATATGCCCATCAGGAAATTCGCCACGCGTTCCTCGGTCGTCATGCATCCCAACGCCATCAGCAGGTGGCGGCATTCGTTGATGTCGTGGGCGATCAGCCTGTTGAAGAGCTGGGCGGCCGTGAAGTCCTGGTGGCAGTTGCGCATGAGATCCGCGTAGGGCAGCACGCAGACCAGCGAGTCTTCCAGCGCGATGGCGTCGCTCGCGTGCGCGCCGGTCTCGATGGCGTCCAGCCCGAGCAGGGCGCCGGCGATGGGAAAGGCGGTGATCTGTTCCAGTCCGGAGGGGTTGGTGTGGCGGATCTTCACGGAGCCGGAGCGCAGCCGGTAGAGGTTCTGCAAGGCGTCGCCCGCCCGGTAGATCGCCTCGCCCTGGCGGACGCGCCGCCGCGCGCGGAAGGCCGGGACGGGCGCGTCCTCCGTTGGGTGGCAAAGGCGGGCCAGGGGGCATGCGGCGCAGTCGCCCGCGGGCGCCGCTTGCGGCGGCAAAGCCGTTTCGGGGGATACGGAGATGGTTTCCATGGCCGCGCCTCGCCAGATCGGGTGGTCCGGAACCCAGTATGCGTTTCGGGCCGGTCTGGCGCTATCAGCGCGGCACGCCGGATTTCCGCTGTAATCGCCTACGGACGTAGGAATTTTCCTACGTGTCGCGGTGGGCGGCTCAGAGGTCCGGAGCGTCCTTGTCGTCGACCAGGCGGTGCCTGATCGCGTAGCGGACCAAGTCCGTCTGGTTGCGCAAATGCATCTTGACGAGGATGCGGCTCTTGTAGGTGCTGATGGTCTTGACGCTCAGGAACAGGCGCTTGGCGATGTCCGAGTTGTTCAGGCCGGAAGCCAGATGCCGGAACACCGTCAGCTCGCGGTCCGACAGCATCAGGTGGGGCAGGGCGTCGGCGTCGCCGTGCCGCTCGAAGACGATGTTCTCCGCCAGGGACCGGCTCAGGTAGCGGCCGCCGCCGGCCACCTTGCGCACCGCCTCCACCAGTTCCTCGGCGGCGCTGTCCTTGGTCAGGTAGCCGGCCGCGCCCGCCTTGATCGCGCGGACCGCGTATTGTTGCTCGCCGTGCATGGTGAGCACGAGGATCGGCAGTTTGGGGTGTTCGCCGCGGATCTGGCGGATCAGGTCTACGCCGTCGCGGCCGGGCATGGACATGTCCAGCACCAGCAGGTCCCAGGGGCGCTGGGCCAGCAGCGCCAGCGCCTCGGCGCCGTTGCCGGCCTCGCCCTCGACCGAAATGTCGCCGGCGTGTTCGAGCAGGCGCCGCAGGCCCGCGCGCAGCAGGGTGTGATCGTCCGCCAGCATGACCGTGATCACAATGCCTCCCAGGGGGAATGGGGCGGCTGCGCCGGCATGCGGACGCCCAGGCGGAACCCTCCCTTCTTGCGCGTATGGATGGTGACCTCGCCGTTGAGCAGCCGGACCCGTTCGCGGATGCCTTGCAGCCCCAGCGACATAGGCAGTTTTTTCGCCAGGCTTTCGGGCGTCGCGCCCACGCCGTCGTCCTGCACGCTCAGTTCGCACTGTGTATCCGTGCAGTGCAGCCGCAGGGTGACCTTGCTGGCCTGCGCATGCTTGGCGATATTGGTGAGCGCCTCCTGGACGACCCGGAACAGGGTGGTGGCCACGGGTTTGCTGGGCTCCTCGCCGCCGATCGAGATATCGGCCTCGGTGTCGATGCCGTAGCGGGACACGAAGTCCGCCACCAGCCATTCGGCCGCCGCCGCCAGCCCGAGATCGTCCAGCATGACCGGCCGCAGGTCGGAGGCGATGCGCCGCAACGAGGCGAAGGTCTTCTTGATCAGGTCGCGCATGCCGCGCACGCGGGCGCGCATGTCCTCGTCGTCGGGCGGGAAGCCGGCCTCCAGTTGCGACAGCTCCATGGTCAGCGCCGTCAGGGTCTGGCCCAGGTCGTCGTGCAGCTCCCGGGCGATGTGTTTCTTTTCCTGCTCGCGCACGTGCAGCAGGGCGGTCGAGAGCCGGGTCAGCTCGTCGCGCGAGGCCCGCAAGGCCTGGTCCACCCGTTGCCGTTCGGTGACGTCCCGCAGGAAGACGGACAGGAAGACGCCGGCCTCCGACCGGGTCTGGGAGATCGACGCCTCCATGGGAAATTCCTCGCCGTTCGAGCGCAGGCCCCACAGGGGGCCGCCCAGGCCCATCTGGCGGTCTGAGATGCCGGTTTCCCTGAAACGGTCCACATGCCTGGCATGGGCGGCGCGGAAGCGCTCCGGGATGAGCATGGCCAGGTTCGCGCCGATGGCCTTGTCGGCGCCGCACAGGAAGACGCGTTCGGCCGCCGGATTGAACATCACGATGCGCTGGTGCTCGTCTATCGTGATGATCGGTTCGGTGGCGGACTGGATGATGTCGAGCAGGGGCGGCGCGCTGAGCGGTTGCTTCATTGCGGGAACGTGCGATGTGCCGATGTCGTCCTGGGGCGGATGCAAATTATTGCAGCACACATTCCCGCGCCTGGCCACAGGGGCCGGGCGCAGTCGTTCAAAAGCACTAGGGCGCGCGGGCGCTAGTCCACGGCGGGCAGCACCGGATCGTTCCAGTCCGGGCGTCCCGCGGCCGCCTGCGTCTGTTCCCGGAAGCGGCAGAGGGACGCATCGCACTCCTCGGCCAGCACGTCATACTGCTTCAGGAGCAGGATGGAGCGGGGCCTGGACCCCGACAGGGTGGCGATATCGTCGACGGCGCGGAAGCCGCCGTAGCCCGACATCACGCAGATCACCGAATAGGCCTTGATCAGCCGGCCCTGCGTCTGGAGGAAGGCCCGCATGGGCGCCGCCAGCGAACGCAGCCATACCGGCGCGATCAGGATGACGTGGTCCAGCTGGTCCAGTGGGGGGCCGTCGTAGCGGAAGTCGGGATTGCGTTTGAGGAGGATGTCGAGGACGCAGCGCGCGTCGCCGCCCAGGCCGAACCTGGGCACGGCGTCCCGGACTTCGTGGACGGGCCAGCCGCTCAAGGAGCCCAGACGCTCGGCGGCGGTCCGGGCGGTGCCGGTGCGGGAATAGAAAACGATGCCGATGCGCTCCATGGCGGGCTCCTGTCGCGGTTGCGGTCCTCAGGCTTCCTGGGCCAGCAGCGCCCGCAGGATGTCGCGCCGGCTGACCACGCCGACCAGCTTGCCGTCGCGCGTGACGGGCACGCGCTTGATGCCGCGCTTGAGCAGCAGTTCGGCGATCGCCGACAGGTCTGCCGTGTCGTCCACCGTGATCACCGGGCTGCTCATGACGGAGGCGGCGGTCTGCTCGCCCAGTTGCAGGCTGTGCAGGAACTCCAGGTTCAACGCCTCGCCTTCGGCGAGCAGCGCCAGCCAGTGGTCTATTTTCTTCTGGTGCGAGCTGTCCAGCCGCCGCACCAGGTCGCCCTCGCTGACCAGGCCGATGAGCTTGCCGTCGTCGCCCAGCACCATCACCGCGCTGATGTTTTCGTCCAGCAGGATCCGCATGATCTGGGAGACGGGCGTTCTGGCGTTGACGCAATAAGGGGAAGGGGTCATAAGTTCGCGCGCGCGCATGGTTGCTCTCCGGGGCGCCCGGAGGGGCGCCGTCTGTCTGCTTGGGGCCGCCGGCCGTTCGGCTCAGGACGTCCCGTTGGGGGAGCGCACCAGCAGCACGGGCACGTGGGCGCTGCGCAGGATGCCCTCGGCGCTGCTGCCCAGCACCATGCGGCGCACGCCGCGGCGGCCGTGGGTGCCGATCACGATCAGGTCCGCCTCCCAGGTCTCGGCCTCGGAGAGCACGCGCTGCTGCACGGTCTTGTCCAGGTTTTCGTAGAGCACGGTATCCGCTTCGATGCCTTGCGCCCGCACCGTGGCCAGGGCCTTTTCCAGGATGTCGGCGCCGTTCTTGCGCAGCAGGTCCAGCAGCTCGCCCGCGCGATAGCTGTAGGCGTCCGCCGTGAAGGCGAAAGAGAGCTCGTCGATGACGTGGATCAGTCGCAGCCTGGCGTGCGTCAGCTGCGCCAGGCGTATGGCTTCGGTCAACCCGAGGTCCGAGGTTTCGCTGCCGTCCAGGGGGACGAGTATGCGTTGGTACATGGCGTGGGCTCCTGAGGATCTAGTTGATCAGGACGACGGGGATGTGGATGGTGTGCAGCACTTTCAGGGTGACCGACCCCAGCAGCAGGCTGCCCGCCGCGCCCAGCCCTCGCGACCCCATGACGATGTGGTCGCAGCGCTGTTCCGTGGCGTAGTTCTTGATCGTGTCGGCGATATTGCCGACGCGCAGGGCGACCTCGTAGACGATGCCCGCCCTGTCCAGCAGCGCCTTCGCGCCGGACAGGGCCATTTTGGCCTCGTCCTCGTAGTACTCCTGGATGGTCTTCTGGTCGATGAAGGTCAGCACCGTCCCGGAAACGATGGGAAGCTGCACGTTGAGCAGGTGCAGGGCGCAGGGGCCGTTCTCTTGGATGTAATCGACCATGTAGCGCACGGCGCGCAGCGAGTTGGCCGATCCGTCGACGGGGACAAGTACGTTTTTCACAGCGCCTCCTGGTAGGGGATGCCGGGGTCTGCGGGGAAATGAACGCCGGGCACATGGACATCATCGCGCTGCGGTCGGCGGCCGAATTGACGCCGGTCAACTTCCCGCCGGTTTTCTCCGGAGCGGCATTTCGCGCCGGGATTTTCGTCCCCGTTTTAGGGTTGACAAAGGTCAAGATGGGCGCGGCGCGGGGGAGCAACATGGCATCGAAGGCGGGCGGGCGCCCGCCGTTCACTCGACAGGGAGATAGCCATGCCGCGCTTGACGCAATACAGCCCGTTTTCCGCCGAACCCCTCGCGGACGTGTTCCAGGCCTTTCTGCGGCCGATCCGGCACGGCGCCGAGGACCAGGCGCCCCGGATGGACATCGACGTGACCGAAGAGGGCGACAAGTACGTGTTGAAGGCCGAAGTTCCCGGAATAGACAAGAAAGACATCTCGGTGGAAATCGACGGGAACACCGTGATGATCTCGGCCAACAAGGAACAGAGCAGCGAAGTGAAGGCAGCGGGCAACACGATCCGCCAGGAGAGGTTCTGGGGGCGGATCCAGCGTACGGTATCGCTGGCCAGTTCGATAGACGAGTCCGCCGCCCGGGCGGTCTGCGAGAACGGCGTGCTGGTCCTGACCTTGCCCAAAGCCGCGGGCAACCGGAACAAGACGCTGCGGATCGAATAAGGGAGACCGCCATGTTTCGCCGCATAGCCGTTCACCTGGACCATGGCGTCGACATGCCGCGCCGCCTGGAGTTTTCCCTGCGCCTGGCCAAGGCGCATGACGCCCATCTCACGGGCATATTCGCCAGCTACGTCGCGCCAGGCTACTTCTACGACGAGGCCGGGCTGTGGGTGCGGTCCATGGACACGGCCACGCAGATCAACGAACAGGGCCGCACCGCCGCCCAGGCCGCGTTCAGCGAGGCGGCAAGGGACCTCGGCGTGTCCGCCTCGTGGCGGCAAGGGGAGGGCTCGCCGGCGGATTGCGTGGCCCGGCACGCGCGCTGTTCGGACGTGCTCGTCGTCAGCCAGGACAACCCCGACGACCTGGACGCCGCCATCGGGAACGATTTCGTGGAGCAAGTGCTGATGTCCGTTGGCCGCCCCGTCATCGTCCTGCCGACGCTGGGCACATTCAAGGCGGTCGGCGCGCGCGTGCTGTACTGCTGGGACCGGGGCCGCGAGTCGGCCCGCGCCATTGCCGACGCCGCGCCGCTACTGCGCAATGCCCACGCCTTGGCCGTCCTGACGCTGGGCGAGGGCGCGGACGACGCATCCGCGCTCGAAGTGCCGTTCGAAGACCTGGCGGCGTACTGCGCCTGCCACGGCTTTCCCCTGCCCGAACACGAATTCCGCAACACGCGCGACATAGACGTCGGCGATGCGATCCTGAGCGCGGCGGCGGACTTCAGCGCCGATCTCATCGTCATGGGCGCCTACGGCCATAGCCGCATGCGCCAATGGATCATGGGCGGCGCAACGCGCACGCTGCTCGCGGCGATGACGATGCCCGTTCTTTTTTCCCATTGACGGCGCGCTATCCGCAGATGCGGCAGTCCTGGGCCGGCGGCCCGCCGGGCGCGGTCGCGTCCGGCGCCGGCGACATGACCGCCTCCAGGCCCGGGTCGGGGCGGAAAATCGTCAGCCCTTTCAGCCCGGCCCGCCATCCCCGCATGAACAGGGCCTGGACGCGCTCGACCGGCCAATCGCCCGGGACGGGAACTGTCTTCGAGATCGACGCATCGACATAAGGCTGCAGCGCCGCCAGCATGGCGACGTGGTCTTCCGGCGCGATGTCCGCGGCGCCCAGGAAGTAGCCGGGAGGCGCGGACTGTCCCGGGTGCAGGCGTTTCCAGAGCCGCCATGCATGGTTCTCCGCGGTCATTTCCACGGGGGATTCCCCGCCCACCCGCAGCCGCCGCCGGTACGACCAGCCATAGGCGGGCTCGATGCCGTTGGAGCAATTGTCCGCGAAGGCCAGGCTGACGCTGCCCGTCGGGGCATAGGAAACGAGGTGGCTGTTGCGCAGGCCGTGCTCCGCGATCGCCTGCCGCGCCTCCTGGGGTAGCGTATCGCCGATCGCGCCGGCCGCCAGGTAGTCCTGCGCGCGGTAGAGCGGAAACGGCCCGCGCTCCGCCGCCAGGGCCGCCGACGCCGCATAGGCGTGGTCCCGGATGCATCGGGCGACCGCCTGGGCGCACGCCCGCCCGGATTCGCTGTCGTAGCGCAATCGCATCATCGCCAGCATGTCGGCCAGGCCCGTGACGCCCACGCCGATCCGGCGCTTGGCGCGCGCCTCCTGCTCCTGGGCGGGCAGGGGCCAACGCGTCAGGTCGATCACGTTGTCCAGCATGCGAACCTGCGTCCGGACCATGCCGCCGAGCCTGGCCAGGTCGATTTCCGGCGGGTCGGCCACGCCGAAGGGATGCCTGACCAGACGCGAAAGGTCGATCGGCCCCAGCACGCAGCAGCCGTATTCCGGCAGGGGCTGTTCGCCGCAAGGGTTCGTCGCGCGTATCGATTCCAGCGCGCGCAGGTTGTTCGTCCGCTTGATGGTGTCGATGTACAGCAGCCCCGGTTCGGAGCTATGCAGGGCCTGGCGGCAGATCTCGTCCCAGATCGCCCGGGCGGATTCCACCCGGTAGCGCCACAGCCCGCTTTCCGAACGGACCGCGCCCGCCGCGATCGCCGCCGCGCCGGGCCGGGCGGCATGCTCCAGGGCCCAGGCGTCATCGCGTTCCACGGCGTCGAGGAACGCGTCTGTCACCGCCACCGAAACATTGAACGTGCGCCAGCGCCTGCGGCCGCGCTTGGCGCCCGCGAATTCGAGGATATCCGGATGCGAGCACGAGAGGACGGCCATCTGCGCGCCGCGCCGGCTGCCCGCCGACCGCAGGTTCGCGCAGGCCTCCTCATAGCGGTCGATCGCCTGGCAGACGGCGGGCGCGGCGCTGCTGGCGTCGGCATCGGCCGCAGCCGGCGGCAGCGGGGAGAAGTCGTACCCCACGCCCCCGCCCATCGCCAGCGTCGCGCAGGCCTCCGCGATCCCATCGGCGAACGACAGGCCGGAACGGCCGCCGCCCACCGGCTGCACGAAGCAATTGACCATGGTCGCGTGCGCGGCGGTTCCCGCGTTCGCCATGATGCGGCCCGCCCCGATCGCCCCGTTCTCCAGGTTGCGCCGGAACAGCCGGGAGATCTCCGCGCGCTTGTCGAGGGGCTCGGCCTGGGCCAGGGCGTGGGCCACGCGCGCATACACCTGCGCGGCCAGCGACTCGCCGGGCGCCGCGTACCGGTCGGCCAGCACCTGGAAGCAGATGGGCTGCACGCTCAGCCGCATGGACTCAGCCGATTTCCAGCCTGTCGTCCACGCCGAGCACGCTGGGCGCGCTCCAGGCCGCGCGTTCCGCCGCATGACGCTCGGGCCAGCTGCGCACCTTGCCGGTCAAGACGACCTTGCGGTCGTGGACCGATACCTGGATCTCGTTCGCCTCCAGTTCGGCGCTGCGCCTGAGCGCGGTCTGTATCCTTTCCTTGATATCGCTGACCTGGGCCACGGGATTCAGGGCGATCAGGTTGGACACCCCCTTTACGCCGGTGAGCTTGCGCACCGCGCTTTCCGCCGCCGCGCGCTGGTAGTTCCAGTTCACCTCGCCCGTGAGCGTCACCCAGCCCTGCTGCACCTTTACCTGCACCTTGTCGGCGGGGATCGAAACGTTCCACTCGATCACGCTGAGCGCGCGGGTCGCGATCTGGTCGTCCGCCGTCCGCTCTTCGAACTCGGTGCGGACCTGGAGCTCCTGGGCCAGCCCCTTCACGCCCCGGACGCGCTGCACGATGCGCTCCGCGTCGTACTTTTCGGCATAGGTCTTCACATGGCCGGTCAGCGTCACCACGCCGTTGGCGACGGCCACGCCGATTCCGGAGGCGTCGACCCCGGGATCGTATTCCAGCGCATCCAGGGTCAGGCGACGAAGTTTTTCATCTTCCATGGCGATTCTCCAAACGCAAGGAATCATCGAGTTTCCCCGCATGCGCCGCGCGGGCCTTGATAAATATCAGCAAAGAAAATGGGGAAATATCGGCCCGCGACACCGCCGCTGTCGGCGGCGCTTGCCCTCGCACCGGAAGTCTCGGTTTAATGGGGAGGATGCAGGGGCCCGCAGGCGGCATCGAGACTTGCTGAAAATGCCATTGGATCAACTGCTTACATCAATCGTGAAATTTCAAGGGAATCTCTAGCCATGAATGAAGTCATCGTCGCGTCCGCCGTCCGCACCGCCATCGGCGATTTCGGAGGCGCGCTGAAAGACGTGCCGCCGTGCGACCTGGGCGCCACCGTCATCAAGGCCGCGCTGGAACGCGCCGCCGTCAAGGGCGACGAAGTCGGCCACGTCGCCGTCGGCCACGTGATCAACACCGAACCGCGCGACATGTACCTGTCGCGCGTTGCCGCCATGAACGCCGGCATCGCCAAGGAAACCCCCGCCTTCAACGTCAACCGCCTGTGCGGCTCCGGCCTGCAGGCCATCGTCTCGGCGGCGCAGACCATCCTGCTGGGCGACGCCGACATCGCGATCGGCGCCGGCGCGGAAAGCATGAGCCGCGCGCCCTACATCGCGCCGGCCCAGCGCTGGGGCGCTCGCATGGGCGACAGCGTCATGCTCGACATGATGACCGGCGCGCTGTCCGATCCCTTCGGCCGCATGCACATGGGCGTCACGGCCGAAAACGTCGCCGCCCGCTACGGCATCAGCCGCGAAGACCAGGACGCCGTGGCCGCCGAATCCCACCGCCGCGCCGCCGCCGCCATCGACGCCGGCCATTTCCGCGACCAGATCGTCCCGGTCGTCATGAAGTCGCGCAAAGGCGAAGTCGTATTCGACACCGACGAACACGTGCGCCGCGACGTCTCGGCCGCCAGCCTGTCCACGCTCAAGCCGGTATTCCAGAAGGAAAACGGCACCGTCACCGCGGGCAACGCCTCGGGCCTGAACGACGGCGCTGGCGCCGTCGTGCTGATGAACGCCTCGGTGGCGGCCAAGCGCGGCATCAAGCCGCTGGCGCGCCTGGTCGCCTACGCCCACGCCGGCGTCGACCCCGACATCATGGGCATCGGCCCGGTGCCGGCCACCCAGGCCGCCCTCAAGCGCGCCGGCCTCACAGTGGACCAGCTGGACGTGATCGAAGCCAACGAAGCCTTCGCCGCGCAGGCATGCGCCGTCACCCGCGAACTGAAGCTGGACCCCGCCAAGGTGAACCCCAACGGCAGCGGCATCGGCCTGGGCCACCCCATCGGCGCCACCGGCGCGATCATCACCGTCAAGGCCCTGCACGAACTGCAACGCGTGGGCGGGCGCTACGCGCTGGTCACCATGTGCATCGGCGGCGGCCAAGGCATCGCCGCGATCTTCGAGCGCATCTGACGCCTCCGAGCCGCCCCTTCGGGGGCGGCAGGCACGCTTGCCCGTGCAAGCGCCTGCCCGAGTCGCGACGGCAAGATCTCGCGCAAGCCCGGAAGGTGCCCGGACAGTCCGGGCGGCACGAAAATCCGCCGCAAGAACCCTAAGCACACGACTCCCCCCTGCAACCGAGCAATCAACACCGCCGCGGCTGGCGGCCCCGGAACGAACGGCGATGCAGCACGAGCCCAGGCTCGAAATCTCCCCATCACCCCAAGTAATCCCGCCCCCAAGCCTCGCATTCCGCCCGCAGCAACGCCCCCATCTCCGCCCGCCGAGGCGCATCCAGCCGACTGCTGATCGCGCCAAAACTGAACGCCACCCACGTCAGCTCCGACACCCGGAACGCCACCCCCACCCCCGACACGCCCGGCGTGATCGTATCCACGATCTCCGAATACCCCGCCGCGCGTGTCTGCTTCACCGCCTTCATCAGCCCCGCGCTCGAAACGCCGATCTGCGCATAGCTCGCCGCGTGCCGCGCATAGAGAGCCGCGATCTCCTCGTCCGGCAGCGCGGCCATCAGCGCCAGCCCCCCCGCGCCCACCCCCAGCAGCCGCCGCTCCCCCTGATCGATGGTGAACACCTTCACCGGAAACGACCCCGCCTCCCGCAACAGACACAACGCGTAATCGCCCTGGCGTATCACCAGGAACACCGTATCCCCCGACAGCCGCGCCAGCTTCTGCGCGAAAGGGCGCAGCGCATCCAGCAAGGGCGTCCGCCGCAGCGCCGCGAACCCCAGCTGCATCGAATCCACCCCCAACCGATAGCGCCGCGTCTTCCCATCGCGCTCCGCGAACTGCTCCTCCAGCAGGCTGCTCAGCAGACGGTGCGCCGTCGAACGCTCCAGCCCCGTCGCGGCCATCACGCCTTGCAGATCGATCCCTTCCTCCTGGTGCTGCGCCAGTACCCGCAGCAGCGCCAACGCGCGCCGCATGCTCTGTGTACCGCCGGTTGAACTCGTATTGCTCATAATGTGGGAAATAGTGGTTGAATATTTTGTATTTTAGGATTCCAGGTGCGTTAATTCAATCCAACAGACCGCGCCGCCTTCCCGGGCGCGGCAGAACAAGGACGAGGAGACCATGGAATACGCCACCCTGGCCGTCGAACGGCACGACTCCATATGCCGCATCAGCCTCGCGCGTGAATCCGCGCGCAATGCCCAGAGCCAGCAGATGCTAGACGAGCTGGACGAGGCCCTGACGCAAGCCGAACGGGACGACTCCGTCCGCGTCGTCGTCCTGGCCGGCCAGGGCGCGCACTTCTCCGCCGGCCACGACCTGAAAGAAGCCCAGGCCAAGCGCGCCGACTTCACGGTGGAAGAGCGCTGGGAATACGAATCGCGCCGCTACTACGGCTACTGCCTGCGCATCTGGGACTTCCCCAAGCCCACCGTCGCCCAGGTCCAGGGCGCCTGCGTCGCCGGCGGATTCATGATCGCCAACATGTGCGACCTCGTCGTGTGCGCCGACACCGCGTACTTCTCCGATCCGGTCGGCCACACCCTGGCCGCCGCCGCCACCGAAGTGCTCATCCACCCCTGGGTCATGGGCCTGCGCAAAGCCAAGGAAATGCTCTACACGGGCGAAAAAGTCGACGCGCAGGAAGCGCTGCGCATCGGCATGGTCAACCGCGTCGTGCCCGAGGCCGAACTGGACACCGCCACCCTGGCCCTGGCCCGGCGCATCGCGCAGGCGCCGCCCTTCGGCCTGCGCCTGGTCAAGCGCTCCCTGAACCGCACGGCCGACGCGCAAGGGTTTCGCACCGCCTTGTCGGCCCACTTCGACACCCACCAGCTCTCGCACATGAGCCAGGAATTCCAGGCCGTGCGCGAGCGCGGCCTGGCCCAGGCGATCCAGCGCAACAAGGACGGCAAGACGGCATGACCCAGCCCCTGGACCCCCTGCTCAATCCGCGCTCCATCGCGATGATCGGCGCCAGCGCCGACCCCGGGCGCATCGGCGGCATGCCGCTGGAACTGCTCACGCGCTTCGGCTACGCCGGCGGCATCTATCCCGTGAATCCGAAGTACCAGGAAGTGTTCGGCCGGCGCTGCTTTCCCGACATCGAATCCGTGCCCGAACCCGTGGACCTCGCGGTGCTGGCGATCGCCGCCGCCGACGTGACGCCCATGCTGCGCCGCTGCCATGCGCGCGGCGTGCGCGCGGCCATCGTCTACGCCGCCGGCTTCGCCGAGGCGGGCGGGGAGGGCGCGCGCCTGCAGGACGAACTGGAGGCCTTCGCCGCCGAAAGCGGCATGGCCGTCGCCGGTCCGAATTGCATGGGCTTCGCCAACCTCAACACCCAGGCCTACACCGCCTTCGCCTCCGTGTTCAAGACCGCGCCGGCCCAGGGCGGGCCGGGCACGGTCAGCCTGCTCACCCAGAGCGGCAACGTATGCGCCGCCGTCTACGCCATCGCGCGCCGCCTGGGCCTGCCGTTTTCGCATTTCATCAACACCGGCAACGAAGCCTGCCTGGACTTCTCGCAATACCTCGAATACCTCGCCGCCGACCCGCAAACCGAAATCGTGCTGGGCTACATCGAACAGCTGCGCGACGGCGAGCGCTTCATCCGCGCCTGCCGCGAACTGGAGCGCCAGGGCAAACTGCTGATCGCGCTCAAGGCGGGCACCACCGACAAAGGCGCGCAGGCCGTGCAGTCGCACACCTCGGCCCTGGCCGGAGACCGGCGCGTCTACGGCGCGGCCTTCCGCCAGCTCAACGTGATCGAGGCCACCGACTTCGCGCAGATGGCGCACCTGGCCAGCCTTGCCACGCTGCGCCATCGCAGCGCGGGCAAGCGCGTCGCCGTGCTCACGATGTCGGGCGCCCTGGGCGCCATCCTGGCCGACAAATTCATCGGCGCCGGCCTCGACCTGCCCGATTTGCCGCCGGACCTGCAGGCCGTGCTGCGCGGCGGCATTCCCGACTACGGCATGGTCGGCAACCCGGTGGACGTGACTGGCAACGTCGTCAACGACTCGGACTTCGTGCGCACCGTGTTGCAGGCGCTGGCCACCAGCGCCGCCATCGACACCGTCGTCGTGTACGCGCCCGGCTACATGCTCGACCGCATGGCCGGCGCCCTGGCCGACGTATCGCGCCAGCATTCCAGGCTGTTCGTCGCGATCGACACCGGCCTGGCCCAGAGCCGCGCCGCGCTGCGCGAGGCCGGCGTCGCGGTATTCGAAGACCTGGGCCTGGCGGTCTCGGCCCTGGCGCCCTACCTGCTCTGGTGCGAAGCGCGCGGCGAAAAACGCATCGCCCCCGCGCCCGCGCCGGTCTCGGCCGAGGTTCCGGCCCTGCCGTGCAACGAGGCTGACGCCCGCGCCTACGTCGCGGCCTTCGGGCTGTCGCAAGCGCAGGCGCGCGCCGCCCGCGACGCCGACGAGGCCGTGGCCGACGCGCGCGCCGCCGGCTACCCCGTCGCGCTGAAAATTCTGAGTCCTGACATCCCCCACAAGACCGAGGCGGGCGGCGTGGCCCTCAACCTCGCGGACGACGAAGCCGTGCGCGCCGCGCACCGCGCCGTGACGCAAGCCGCGGCGCAGGCCCGGCCGGACGCGCGCATCGACGGCGTGATGGTGCAGAAGATGGAGCGCGGCGTGGCCGAGATCATCGTCGGCGCCACCCGCGACCCGGTATTCGGCCCCGTGCTGACCGTGGGCCTGGGCGGCGTGCTGACGGAGCTCTACCAGGACACCAGCCACCGCCTGCTGCCGGTCGATGAAGACATCGCCCTGCAGATGCTGCGCGAACTCAAGGCGTACGCGCTGCTGGACGGCTACCGGGGCAAGCCGCCGGCGGACGTGGCCGCGGCGTGCCGGAGCATCGTGGCCGTGGGCAACGCCTTGCTCGCCGCGCCGGAGGCCGTGGCGGAAATCGAAGTCAATCCTATGCTGATCAAAGAGGCGGGACGGGGCGTCGCGGTACTGGACGCGCTGATCCTGCCCGCAACCCCGTAGCGCGCAAGCGCAATGCCATCCCAGGAGGAGACAAGCATGATGATGAAGAGACTATTGGCCGGCGTGGCGCTGGCCTGCATCGGCGCGAGCGGCCCGGCGCTGGCCCAGGACAACTACCCCAACCGCCCCGTGCGCATCGTGGTGCCGTTCTCGCCGGGCGGCGCGACCGACATCATGAGCCGCCTGCTGGCGGAGAAGCTCGGCGCCAGGCTGGGCCAGCCGGTGATCGTGGAGAACAAGCCGGGCGGCGGCACGATGATCGCCTCCGACTACGTCTCGCGCGCCGAGCCCGACGGCTACACCTTGCTGATGGCGGCGTCTTCGCTGGGCATCGCGCCCAGCATCTACGCCAAGGTCAATTACGACCCCATCAAGGACTTCACGCCCGTCAGCCAGGTGGCCTCGGTGGTGCACGTGCTGGAAGTGCATCCGTCGGTTCCCGCCAAGAACGTGGGCGAGCTCATCGCCTACCTGAAGGCGAATCCCGGCAAGGTCAGCTACGGCTCGGTGGGCACGGGCAGCTCCACCCACCTGGAGGCCGAGCTGTTCAACAGCATGGCGGGCGTGCAGATGACGCACATTCCCTACAAGGGCAGCGCGCCGGCCCTGAACGACCTGGTGGCGGGCCGCCTGCAGGTCATGTTCGACGCCTGGGCGTCGTCTGGCCCCTTCGTGAAGGACGGCAAGCTGCGCGTGCTGGCGGTGACCACGGCCCAGCCTTCGGCCTCGGTCCCGGACCTGCCGACCGTGGCGGCCTCGGGCCTGCCCGGCTATTCCGCCATGCCCTGGCTGGGCCTGGTGGCGCCCGCCCGTACGCCGCAGCCGGTGGTGGACAAGCTCTACAAGAACCTGGCGCAGATCCTGGAGCAGCCCGACGTCAAGGCGCAGTTCGTGGGGCTGGGGCTGGACATCATCGGCAGCGACCCCAAGGCCTTCGGCGAGTTCATCCGCCAGGACGTCGCGACCTGGGCCAAGGTCGCGCGCGATTCCAACATCCGGCTGGAGTGACGGCATGAGCCAGTTGGAAACCGCCCCGGCGGACGACGAGGCGTTCCGCCAGGACCTGCGCGCCTGGCTGGAATCCGCCTACGCGAGCTTCGTCCGCGGCTGGCCGGGCGGGGCCGACCCGCGCAGCCTGGACTTCCGGCGCGCCTGGGAAGACACGCTCTGCGCCAACGGCTGGTCCGGACTGGGCTGGCCCGCGGAGCATGGCGGCCGGGCCCTGCCGCTGTCGCGGCAGGCCGTCTTCCACGAGGAGCATGCGCGCTGCGGAGCGCCGCTGGGCGTGAACCTGATCGGGCACGGCATTCTCGCGCCCACGCTGCTGCACTTCGGCACCGAAGCGCAGAAGCGCCGCTTCCTGCCCGGCATCCTGTCCAACCGCGAAGTCTGGTGCCAGGGCTATTCGGAGCCGGGCGCCGGCTCCGACCTCGCCTCGGTGCGCACGCGGGCGGAGCCGGCGCCCGGCGGCTACCGGCTGAACGGCCACAAGATCTGGACCTCGTTCGCCGACCGCGCGCAGCGCTGCTTCGTGCTGGCGCGCACGGATCCGCAGTCGTCCCGGCACAAGGGCCTGAGCTTCCTGCTGGTCGACATGCGCAGCCCCGGCGTGCGCGTGGAACCCATCCGCCAGCTCACTGGCGAGGCCGAGTTCTGCGAAGTGTTCTTCGAGAACGTGTTCGTGCCGCAAGAGGACCTGCTGGGCGCGGAGAACCAGGGCTGGAAGATCGCCATGGCCGCGGCCAGTTTCGAGCGCGGCACCTACTTCATTCCACGGCTGGTGCGGTTCGCGCAGGAGCTGGGGCAGGTGCGCGAACTGGCCCTGCGGCCCGATGCCTACGGCCGGGTGCCCGCGTCCTCGGCCGCCGTGCGCCACCGCTGGGCGCGGCTGGCGGCCGACAGCCACGTGCTGGCGCTGAAGTCGCAGCGCGCCCTGGCCGGCGCCATGCGCGGCGATCCACCGGGCCCGGAGGGATCCTCCACCAAGATCCACTGGAGCGAGGCGCACCAGCGCCTGCTGGAATTGTCGCTGCAGCTGCTGGGCGACGACGCCTGCCTGGGGGACGCGGCGGACCCGGACGCCGCCGGCCTGACGCACGCCTACCTGTGGTCGCGCGCGGAAACCATTCTGGCCGGCACTTCGGAGATCCAGCGCAACATCATCGCCGAGCAGATGCTCGGCCTGCCCAAGGCTTGAGTTCCCATGGACCTGCATCCCACCGAAGACCAGCGCATGCTGCAAGACGCGGCTTGGCGCTATCTGGCCGAACGCCATCCGTCCGCCGTGGCGCGCGCGGCGGCCGCCCGCCCGTTGCAAGCGCGCCTCGCCCAATGGCGGGAAATCGCCGGGCAGGGCTGGCCGGCCCTGCTGGTTCCCGCGTCGCAGGACGGGCTGGGGCTGGGCATGCGCGAAGCCTGGATCGTGGCGGAAGCCGCCGGCCGGCATCTGCTGAGCCTGCCGCTGGCCGCCAATATGGCGGTGCTGCCCACACTGTGCGCCGCGGGCGCGGCCGGGCCGGTCGCGCAATGGACCGCCGCGATGATGGCGGGCGACACCTATTTCGCCGACGCGGCCCCGCGGCCCGACGGCTCCGCCTTCGTCGAAGGCGCGGGCGAGGGCGTGCGCGCCCTGGCGCTGCACAGGACCGGCGCGGCCGCCTTGCGGATCGAACTGCATGCGCCGGTGGCGGGCGAAGCCGGGCTGGATCCGACCATGCCCGTGGCGCGGGTGCGCGAGCCGGTCGTGCTGGAGAGCGCCGACCTCTCCGTCGCGCCCGAGACCTGGACGCGGCTGCGCGCCCGGCTGCTCCTGCTGCGCTCGGCCGAGCTGCTGGGCGCGGCCTCGGCCGCCCTGGACGCGGCGGCGGCCTATGCGCGCGAGCGGCGCCAGTTCGACCGCGCGATCGGCGCCAACCAGGCGATCAAGCACCGCCTGGCCGACGACTGGATGGCCCTGGACGACGCGCGGCTGGCCGGCGTCGCGGCCGCCGCCGCGCACGATGCCGGCGCCGCCTCGGCGGAGCGCGACGGCCTGTTCGCGCCCTTGCTGGCGGTCGAGGCCGGCCGGCGCGCCGCGCAGAACGCGGTGCAGGTCCACGGCGCGCTGGGCATCACCTGGGAATGCGACGCGCATCTCTACCTGAAGCGCGTGCTGCGCCTGGCGGCGGCCCTGCGGGCGCAAGCGTCCTGCGCCGATCTGCTGGAACGCATCTGGGAAGCCGGGGAAGACAGGCCCTAGGGGAGGGCGGGCGGCGTCCGGCCTACAATCCGGCCATGCACAAATCGACCTTTCCCTCCGAACTCGACCAGCCCACCCTCTCCGAGGTGGATGGCGTCCGCTATCTGCACTTCAACACCGAATGGGTCCAGGGCGCGATGCGCATCAAGAACCCCTCGGAACTGGTGCTGGAATACACCAGCCAGATGATGGCCTGGCTGCTGTTCCTGGAGCCGCCCAAGGAAGAGTCCATCGGCATGCTGGGGCTGGGCGCCGGGTCGCTGGCCCGGTTCTGCGTCAAGCACACCCGCGGCCCGTTGCTGGCGGTGGAGTGGAATCCGCGCGTGACGGCGGCCTGCCACATGTTCTTCCGGCTGCCCGGCTCCAACCGGCTGACGGTCGAGCACGCGGACGCCGGCGTTTGGGCGGCCGATCCGCTCAACGCGGGCCGCTGCCCGGTACTGATGGTCGACCTCTACGACGCGTCGGCCGAAGGGCCGGTGCGCGACAGCGTGAAGTTCTACCGCGATTGCCGCCGCGTGCTGGGCGAAGTCGGCGTGCTGGCGGTGAACCTGTTCGGCCGCCACGAAAGCTTCGGCCGCAACATCGACAACCTGTCCAAGGCCTTCGACGACCGGATCGTGCTGCTGCCCGAAGTCGACGCGGGCAATCAGATCGTGCTGGCGTTCTCCGGCCCGCGGCTGGCCATTTCGCCGGCCCAGCTGCTGGGGCGGGCGGCGGTGGTCGAGGCCCGCTACGGCCTGCCGGCGCGCCGCTGGGCGCGGTCGCTGACCCGCCACGCCGTGGACGGCGTCCTGCACTTCTAGGCCGTCCGGCGGTCGTTAGGGTAGGTACGGGGGCGGCGGGGGTTTACCTTTTTCGCGGTCCGGGCCTATCATGGCCTTATTCATAATTATGAATTACGGCGAGCTTGCCTCAAGCCCGCCGGCCCGCGCCCCATGACCCTACCCATCGTCCGGCAAGCCCTTTACCTGGAAGTCGCCGACCGCCTGCGCGGCATGATCCACGCCCGTTCCCTGCGCAACGGCGAATGGATCGACGAGCTGCGCCTGGCCGGCGAGCTGGGCATTTCCCGCACGCCCCTGCGCGAGGCGCTCAAGGTGCTGGCCACCGAGGGGCTGGTGCGGCTGGAGCCCCGGCGCGGCTGCTTCGTCAACGAGCTGTCGGCGCAAGACCTGGAAGACATCTTCCCCCTGATGGCCATGCTGGAAGGGCGCTGCGCCTTCGAGGCCGCGCGCAAGGCCAGCGACGAGCAACTGGCCGCGCTGGAGCCGCTGCACGCGGCGCTGGCCGGCCATGCGCAGGCCGGGCGCATCGACGCCTATTACAAAACCAACTACCTGATCCACGAGGCGGTGCAGGCCCTGGCCGGCAACCAGTGGCTGTCGGACGCGGTCGGCAACCTGCGCAAGGTCCTGAGCCTGTCGCGCCATCGCAGCCTGTCCCAGCCGGGCCGGATCCAGCAGTCCTGCGCCGAGCATCTCGCCATTTTCGAGGCGCTGAAGGCGCGCGACGGCGAAGCCGCGCAGGCGCTCGCGCATACCCACCTGATGCGGCAGCTGGAAGCACTGCGCGCATTGAGCCATGCGGACGCCGGCGATCCGGCGTCCTCGGAACCCATCGTCATCGAGGAGCCCGCCCATGTCCGGACCCGCCAATCTCGCACCCGCGCGCGGCGCGCGCACGCCTGAGCCCGAGGCCGATACCGCCGAGGCGGCCGCCGCGGCGGAGAGCGCCGGCCTGATCACGCGGCTGGGCCGCCTGTGGGAACGCGGCCGCCTGCCGAGCGAATCCGAAGTCCGGCGCCTGTTCGAGGCCCGCCTAACCGACGTCGCCGCGAACAAGCTGGCGCGCCGCTGGTGCGAGCAATACGGCGCCGCGGACGGCAAGGACCGCCGGCTCATGCTGGCCGCGCTGGCCCAGGCGCGCGCGACCTTTCCCGAGAACGGCGGCGAGGGCGCGCGCCTGTTCAAGCGATTCAACGCGCAGCCGCAGGGCCTGCGCTTCCTGGTGGAACTGCGCGCGGACATGCTGCGCTGGCGCAAGCAGGTCGCCGGCATCCAGGCGCTCGACAAGGACCTCGAAGGCCTGCTCTCCGCCTGGTTCGACGTGGGGCTGCTGGAACTGCGCCCGCTGACCTGGGACTCGCCCGCCTCGCTGCTGGAAAAGCTGATCCTCTACGAGGCCGTCCACGAGATCAAATCCTGGGACGACCTGCGCCGCCGCGTGTCGCCGGACCGCCGCTGCTACGCCTACTTCCATCCGCAGATGCCGGGCGTGCCGCTGATTTTCGTGGAGGTGGCCTTCGCCAGCCAGATGGCCGACGACGTGCAGGTGCTGCTCGACAGCACGCTGCCGCCGCAGGACCTGGACAAGGCGCGCTGGGCGATCTTCTATTCGATCTCCAACACGCAGCCGGGCCTGAAAGGCATCAGCTTCGGCAACTTCCTGCTCAAGCGCGTGGTCGAGCAATTGCTGGATGAACTGCCCAAGCTGAAGTCCTTCGCCACGCTGTCGCCGATCCCGGGTTTCGCGGACTGGCTGGGCAAGCTGGATGCCGAGGCGGTCGAGGCCATCGTGCGCGAAGACAAAGTGCGCGCCAAGGCCCGCAAGCGCGAAGGCGTGCCCGACGGGCAGCGCTGGGTGGCGCGCCTGGCCAGCGCGGCGCAGGGCAAGGCGCCGGACGTGGTGCGCCGGGCGGCTTTCCGGCTGGCGGCCAGCTATCTGCAATCCATGAAAAACGGGCTGCCGGTGGATCCCGTGGCGCGCTTCCACCTGGGCAACGGCGCCCGCATCGAACGGCTCAACTGGGCGGCCGACACTTCGCCCAAGGGGCTCAAGCAGTCCTGCGCCATGATGGTCAACTATCTCTACGACCTGGACGAACTGGACGACAACCTCGCCCGCCTGGGCGAAGGCAAGCCCCAGGTCAGCCGGGGCGTGGGGCGCGTGGCCTAGGACGCCGGAACGCAAGCCGCGCCCCGGTCCGCCGGCCGGGCGCGCGGCGCCGAACACAGATAAGAAAGGGCAGGGGACATGACGGAAAACGTGGCGGGCCGCGTGCTGCTGGAGCGCGAGGGAGAACTGGCCTGGGTGACGCTATCGCACCCGGGGCGCCTGAATGCGATCACGGTGGGCATGTGGCAGGCATTGCGCGACGTGTTCGAGCGCATCGCGGCGGACGCCGCCGTGCGTTGCGTGATCGTGCGCGGCGAAGGCGGCAACTTCGCCGCGGGCGCCGACATCCGCGAGTTTCCCGCCCAGCGCGCCGACATGGCCGGCGTGCAACGCTATCACCGCGAGGTGCTGGCTCCCGCCCTCCAGGCGGTCGCGCAGTGTCCGCAGCCCGTGGTCGCCCAGATCGAGGGCGTCTGCGTGGGCGGCGGCCTGGAGATCGCCAGCCAGTGCGACCTGCGCATCGCCGGCGCCTCGGCGCGCTTCGGCGTGCCGATCAACCGCCTGGGCTTTCCCATGGCGCCCGACGAAATGCGCGGCCTGCTGGCGCTGGCCGGGCGCGCCGCCACGCTCGCCATCCTGCTGGAAGGCCGCGTGTTCGGCGCCGAGGAAGCCGCCGGCCTGGGCCTGCTGACCCGCATCGTGCCCGACGACGAGGTGGCCGCCGCCGCGCTGCAGAGCGCCCGGCGCATCGCCCGCGGCGCGCCGCTGGCCGCCCGCATCAACAAACGCTTGTCCCGCCGGCTCGCCGAAGGCGGCGCCTTGACCGAGGACGAGTACCAGGATTATTTCTCTTACGCCGAAAGCCGGGACCACAAGGAGGGCGTGCGCGCCTTCCTGGCTGGCGTAGACCCTTCCTTCTCCGGAGACTAGACAAGGTGAGCAACGCTAATCTATACGCCGTCCTGCAAGGCGGCTTTCCCAAGGATCGCAGTAAGGTCGCGCTCGAAACGCCCGACCTGCAATACACCTGGGACGACATCGATCGCGCCACCGCGTGCCTGGCCAATCTGCTGACCTCGCTGGACCTGCCCGCCGGATCGCGCGTGGCGGTGCAGGTGGAGAAGTCGCCGGAAGCGCTGCTGCTGTACCTCGCCACGCTGCGCGCGGGCCTGGTCTACCTGCCCCTGAACACCGCCTACCGAGAATCGGAAATCGAGTACTTCCTCGGCAACGCCGAGCCGGCCGTGGTGGTCTGCGCCAGCAAGAACCTGGAGTGGGTGCGGCGCGCGGCCGATCGCGCCGGCTGCGCGCACGTCTATACGTTGGACGAAGACCGCAGCGGCAGCCTGCTGGACGCCGCCGGCGGCCTGTCGCAGACCTTCAAGACCGTGGCGCGCAAGCCCGACGACCTGGCCGCGATCCTCTACACGTCCGGCACCACCGGCCGCAGCAAGGGCGCGATGCTGTCGCACGGCAACCTCGCCGCCAACGCCCGCGTGCTGAACGACTACTGGGGCTGGCGCAAGGACGACGTGCTGCTGCACATGTTGCCGATCTTCCACGTGCACGGCCTGTTCGTGGCGTCCCACGGCGCGCTGCTGGCCGGCGCCAAGATGATCTGGCTGCCCAAGCTGGACGCCGACCTGGCCCTGCGCTACCTGCCGCAGAGCACGGTCATGATGGGCGTGCCCACCTACTACGTGCGCCTGCTCTCCGACCCGCGCTTCGACCGCGGCGTGTGCGCCAGGATGCGCCTGTTCATCTCGGGCTCGGCGCCCCTGCTGGCCGAGACCTTCTCCGATTTCGAGCAGCGCAGCGGCCACGCCATCCTGGAGCGCTACGGCATGAGCGAGACCGTCATGCTGACGTCCAACCCCTACGATCCCAAGCTGGGCGAACGCCTGGCCGGCACCGTGGGCCGCGCCCTGCCGGGCGTGCAGGTGCGCGTGGTGGACGATGCCGGCATCGCGCTGGCCCCGGGCGAGATCGGCAACGTGCAGGTGCGCGGGCCCAACGTGTTCTCGGGCTACTGGCGTATGCCGGAGAAGACCCGCGAGGAATTCACCGAAGACGGCTGGTTCAAGACGGGCGACGTGGGCCGCTGGGGCGGCGAATCCGCCGGGCGCGACGTGCCGGCCGACTACCTGTCCATCGTGGGCCGCAGCAAGGACCTGATCATCTCGGGCGGCTACAACGTCTACCCCAAGGAAATCGAGACGCTGATCGACGACATGCCCGGCGTGGCCGAGTCCGCGGTCATCGGCGTGCCGCATGCCGACTTCGGCGAAGCCGTGGTTGCCGTGGTGGTGCCCAAGGAAGGCGCGGCGCTGGACGCGGCCGCCATGCAGGCCGAGCTGAAGGCGCGCATCGCCAATTTCAAGGTGCCCAAGCGCGTGCACATCATCGACCAGCTGCCGCGCAACACCATGGGCAAGGTCCAGAAGAACGTGCTGCGCGAAACCTACCAGGCGCTCTGAGCCCCGCGGGCGGCGGCCGCGGCCCTTGCGGGGCAGCGGTTTCGCCGCCGCGCCGGCCCAAGCGCGATGCCCGCGAGCGGCGGGCCAATACCCCTTTTCAGGAGCCCATACCCAGAGAGAACCACCCAGGTCCGAGCAGCTTCATTCAATAAAAATCCGAGAGACGAGACGCAATAGAATCGCGCCGTCCCCATGCTGCAGCAAGAGGAGACAATATGAAATATCGCACTACCGCCGCGGCCGTGTTCGCCGTGTTCGCCACGGGTTTCGGCGGCGCCGCCGCCGCGCAATGGCCCGAGCGCCCGATCACGCTGATCGTGCCTTTCCCCGCCGGGGGCGGCACCGACACCTTCGCCCGCCCGCTGGCCCAGCAGCTGACCACGCAGCTGGGCCAGACGGTGGTCATCGACAACAAGGGCGGCGCGGGCGGAACCGTGGGCGCCGGCGTGGCGGCCAAGGCCAGGCCCGACGGCTACACCTTCTTCATGGGCGGCGCGCACCATGCGCTGGCCCCCTCGCTGTACAAGAACCTGAACTACGACATCCAGAAGGATTTCGTGCCGGTCGCGCTGGTCGCGCAGCCGCCCCAGGTCATCGTCATCAACCAGGGCAAGCTGCCGGTCAAGACCGTCCAGGAGCTCATCGCCTACGCCAAGAAGCGGCCGGGGGAAATCAACTTCGGCACCGCCGGCAAGGGCAGCACGCACCACCTGGCCGGCGAGCTCTTCGCCATGCAGACCGGCATCAAGCTGGTGGACGTGCCCTACCAGGGCGCCGGGCCGATGCTGTCGGCGCTGATCGGCGGCCAGGTGGACCTGGCGTTCGACGGCCTGGGCTCGTCGGCCGGGCACATCCGCGCCGGGTCGATCAAGCCGCTGGCGGTGGCCGCCACCGAGCGCTCGCCGTCCCTGCCGGACGTGCCCACCGCGGCCGAGGCCGGCGTGCCGAACTACGTGGTGTCGACCTGGTACGCGATCTGGGCGCCCGCCGGAACGCCCAAGGAGGCGGTCGACAAGATGAGCGCCGAGATCACCAAGGCGCTCAACGCGCCGAAGATCAAGGAAACCTGGACGGGCAACGGTTCGGCGGTGCCCACGCTCACGGGCGCCGACTTCGGCAAGTTCGTCGACAGCGAGGTAGACCGCTGGGCCAAGGTCGTGAAGGATTCCGGCGTGAAGCTGGATTGACGGGCGGCGGGCGCGCGCCGGCCGGCGCGCGCCGCGTCCTCAACGCCAGTCGCTGGCCTGGCTGAGCTTGGCGAGCTGGTCGCGCGTCAGCGTCAGGCTGGCGGCCTTGACCAGTTCGTCCAGCTGCGCCAGCGAGGTGGCGCTGACGATGGGGGAGGTGATGCCGGGCTGGGCGATCTGCCAGGCGAGCGCGGCCTGCGCGGGCGTGCAGCCGGCTTCTTCCGAGACCTCGTCCAGCGCCTTCAGGATGCGGTAGCCGCGGTCGTTCAGGTAGGTGTCGACGATCTTGCGGCCGCGCGGGCTCTTGCCGGCGTCGGCCGGGCTGCGGTACTTGCCGCTGAGAAAGCCGCTGGCCAGCGCGTAATAGTTGATCGTGCCCATCTGCTGCGTCTTCACCAGGCTTTGCAGCCCGGACTCGAACGGCTCGCGGCGATACAGGTTGTATTCCGGCTGGATGCTTTCGTAGCGCGGCAGGCTGTGCCGTTCGCTGGCGATCAGCGCTTCCGACAGGCGCACGGCGGTGTAGTTGGACGCGCCGATGGCGCGCACCTTGCCGGCTTCCATGAGCTTCGCGTATTCGCCCAGCGTGTCGGTGAGCGGCGTGTCGGGATCGTCCTGGTGCGACTGGTACAGATCGACGTGGTCGGTCTGCAGGCGGGCGAGCGAGGCCTCCAGGGAACGGCGGATGTAGGCGGGCGCCAGGCCCTTGGCGTCGGGGCCCATCTCCATGCCGACCTTGGTGGCGATGAGCACGCGATCGCGCTTGCCCGACCGTTTCAGCCATTTGCCGATCAGCGTCTCGGATTCCCCTCCCTGGTTGCCCGGCACCCATCGGGAATACACGTCGGCCGTGTCGATGAAGTTCAGGCCCGCGTCCACCAGGGCGTCCAGCAGGGAATACGTGCCGGCTTCGTCCACGGTCCAGCCGAAGACGTTGCCGCCGAAGGTGAGAGGGGGAATCTGCAGGCCGGAACGGCCCAATGCGCGTTTGATCATGGTGTGGCCTCTGGAAGCTGCGGGGGGCTGCGGAAAGGGGGCGCCACGGCATGCACCATTACAGGGATTCCCCCCAAGTAATTCGGGTGGCGGCAAGTTAGACTATACGGCTTTATGGCCGGGCCGGCCGGCGGGGAGCCACCGGCCGGGGCATAAAAACGGAAAAAACCAAGGGTTCAAGGAGCTTACGTATGCTGATCGGAAAAAAACATTTTCTGACGGTTGGCGCCATGGCACTGGCGATGGCTATCGCCGCGCCCGTGGCTGCGCAGCAAAAATCGGTGGCGGTCACCGCCATCGTCGAGCACCCGGCGCTGGACGCCGTGCGTGACGGCGTCCAGGACGCCCTGAAGCAGGCCGGCTACGAGCCGGGCAAGAACCTGAAGTGGCAATACCAGAGCGCCCAGGGCAACAACGGCACCGCCGCGCAGATCGCCCGCAAATTCGTGGGCGACAAGCCCGATGCCATCGTCGCGATCGCCACGCCGTCGGCGCAGGCCGTCGTGGCCGCCACGAAGGACGTGCCGGTGGTGTACTCCGCCGTGACCGATCCGGTCGCGGCCCAGCTGGTTTCCAGCATGGACGCCTCGGGCACCAACGTGACCGGCGTGTCGGACCTGCTGGCCCTGGACAAGCAGGTCGAGCTGATCAAGAAGATCGTTCCCAACGCCAAGCGCGTGGGCATGGTCTACAACCCGGGCGAGGCCAACTCGGTCGTGGTCGTGAAGAAGCTGCAGGAAATCCTGCCCAAGTCGGGCATGAGCCTGGTCGAGGCCGCCGCGCCGCGCTCGGTTGACGTGGCTTCCGCCGCCCGCAGCCTGATCGGCAAGGTCGACGTCATCTACACCAATACCGACAACAACGTCGTGTCGGCCTACGAATCGCTGGTCAAGGTCGGCAACGACGCCAAGATCCCGCTGATCGCGTCCGACACCGACAGCGTCAAGCGCGGCGGCATCGCCGCCCTGGGCATCAACTACCGCGACCTCGGCGTGCAGACGGGCAAGATCGTGGTGCGCATCCTGAAGGGCGAGAAGCCGGGCGCCATTCCCTCGGAAACCAGCTCCAAGCTTGAGCTCTACGTGAACCCGGGCGCCGCCGCCAAGCAAGGCGTGACGCTGCCCGACGCGCTGATCAAGTCGGCCGCGGTGGTCGTGAAGTAAATCGAGACCGTACCCGCCCCGCCATGCCTACCCGGCGTGAGCGGGGTTTTTCTTGAGTTTTTGTCTTACCCAAAGGTCCTCAGGGCGGCAGCGTTCACGAGATGCTCGCGGCCCGGCGCGATGCGCTGGTTTTGAATGGCCTGGCGGTCCGGCCCACGCGGCGCGGCGCTTGGCATTCCTGCTTCCTGACCGGTCCCGGACTCCCGCCGGCGGCGTCGCCGCCCGGTGCGGCGGCGCTTTGGCAGGAAACGAGAGAAAATCACGGGTTGGGAAACGTTTATTGCGAAAGCTGGGGTAAAACTGACCCCTGAACGCAAGAAATCCGACGTTTCAACTCTTTAATATGCTCGTTTCTTACCTTATCTGGATTTGACCCATGTCATTGTTTTCGTTGTTGGGCGCGCTGGAGATCGGCCTGATCTTCAGCCTGGTGGCCTTGGGCGTATTCATCTCGTTCCGCCTGCTGCGCTTCCCCGACCTGACCGTTGACGGCAGCTTTCCGCTGGGCGGCGCCGTCTGTGCCACGCTGATCGCCGCCGGCATCGATCCCTTCCTCGCCACCATCGTCGCCACCATCGCCGGCGCCGCCGCGGGCCTGGTCACGGGCTGGCTGAACGTGAAGCTCAAGATCATGGATCTGCTGGCCAGCATCCTGATGATGATCGCGCTGTACTCGGTCAACCTGCGCATCATGGGCAAGCCCAACGTGCCCCTGATCACCGAACCCACCGTGTTTACCATCCTGCAGCCCGAATGGCTGTCGGACTACGTCGCCCGCCCGCTGATCCTGGCCGTCATCGTGGTCCTGGCCAAGCTCGCGCTGGACTGGTTCTTCGCCACGCAGACCGGGCTGGCCGTGCGCGCCACCGGCTCGAACGGCCGCATGGCCCGGGCCCAGGGCGTGAACACCGGCCGCATGATCCTGGGCGGCATGGCGCTGTCCAACGCGCTGGTCGCCATGGCCGGCGCGCTGTTCGCCCAGACGCAGGGCGGGTCGGACATCTCCATGGGCATCGGCACCATCGTGATCGGCCTGGCCGCGGTGATCGTGGGCGAGAGCATCCTGCCCTCGCGCAAGCTGGTGCTGGCGACGCTGGCCGTCATCATCGGCGCCATCGTCTACCGCTTCTTCATCGCGCTGGCGCTCAACAGCGACTTCATCGGCCTGAAGGCGCAGGACCTGAACCTCGTCACCGCCGTGCTGGTCACGATCGCGCTGGTCATCCCGATGCTCAAGCGTCGCCTGGTGGGAAAGAAGTGAAGACCGCCCCGAAGCGCCTGCGGCGCGGGTATCGCGACTGCACCATGGAGTACTGAAATGTTGTCCGCTAAAGATCTCAAAATCACTTTCAACGCCGGGACGCCCATCGAGACTCGCGCGCTGCGCGGCCTGTCTCTGGAAATCCCGTCGGGCCAGTTCGTGACCGTCATCGGTTCCAACGGCGCCGGCAAGTCCACCTTCCTCAATGCGGTGTCGGGCGACCTGTCGGTCGACTCGGGCCGCATCGATATCAATGGCGTGGACGTCACCCGCCAGCCCGTGTGGGCGCGCGCTGGCAGCGTGGCCCGCGTGTTCCAGGACCCCATGGCCGGCACCTGCGAAGACCTGACCATCGAGGAGAACATGGCGCTGGCCCAGATGCGCGGCGCCCGCCGCGGCTACAGCCGCGCGGTCAAGGCGTCGATGCGCGAGGGGTTCCGCGAACGCCTGGCCACGCTGGGCCTGGGCCTGGAAAACCGCCTGGCCGACCGCATCGGCCTGCTGTCCGGCGGCCAGCGCCAGGCGGTCAGCCTGCTGATGGCGGCGCTGCAGCCCTCGCGCATCCTGCTGCTCGACGAGCACACGGCGGCGCTGGATCCGCGCACCGCGGATTTCGTGCTGCAGCTGACGGCGCGCATCGTGTCGGAAAGCCGCCTGACCACCATGATGGTGACGCACAGCATGCGCCAGGCGCTGGACGTGGGCGATCGCACGGTGATGCTGCACCAGGGGCAGGTGGTGCTGGACGTGTCGGGCGAGGAACGCCGCGGCATGGACGTGCCCGACCTGCTGGCCATGTTCGAGCGAGTGCGCGGCGAGAAGATCTCCGACGACGCGCTGCTGCTGGGTTGAGCCACCCGCCGGCGCGGCGCGCGCCGGAGAAGGGCAAGCCATGGAAACGGCAGGCTACAGAAAGCGCCCCGGCCGGAAGGCCGCGTGGCGCGCCGCGCCGCCTTCCTCGCCCATGAGTTCCCCCAGGACGCGGGCCGTGCCCGGCGCGGTGCTGAAGCCGATGTGCTGGTGCCCCAGCGCCAGCCACAGCCCCGGATGGCGCGGCGCCTGCCCGATCATCGGGCGGCTGTCGGGCAGGGTGGGGCGCCGGCCCAGCCAGGCTTCCCGGTCCAGCCGCCGATCCAGCGGGAAGGCCTCGCGGGCGCGCGCCTCGGCCAGTTCCAGCTGGTCGGGCCGGGCGGGGGCCTCGCAGTCGGCCAGTTCCACGCCCGTGGTCAGCCGCAGGCCGCGGGCCATGGGCGACAGCACGTAGCCGCCGCCCGTATCGTGCACCGGGCGCGACAGGCTCGCGCCTTCCAGGCCGCTGTAGTGCATGTGATAGCCCCGCTCGAACGCCAGGGGCAGGGCTATGCCGGCCGTTTTCAGCAGACCCTTGGACCAGGGGCCCAGCGCCACCACCAATTGGTCCGCCGACAGCGACGCGGATGCCTCCCGGCCCCGGACCGTCCAGCGCGGGCCGTCGCGGCGGATCTCGCCGGCATCCATCCGGACGAAGGCGCCGCCGCGGCGGCGGAACAGCTCGGCGTAGGCCGCAGTGACTTCGTGCGGATCGTCCACGGAATACGAGCCCTGGATCCACAGCGCCCGGGGGAAGATGGGCGACAGCGCGGGTTCGAGCTCGGCCAGCTCGGCGGCGTTCAAGGCCTGCGCCGGCACTTGGTGCCGCGCGTAGGTCCTGCGCGCCAGTTCGCCGCCGTTCCAGGCCTGCTCCGAGCGGTACAGCAGCATCCAGCCGGTATCGCGCAGCCGGTGCGCGGCGCCGGCCTCGTCCAGCAGGCGCAGGTGCTCGGGCACGGACAGGCGGATCAGGCCGTCCAGGGCCGTCACGGTTTCCTTGAAGACCGCGGGGCGGGCATTGAGGAGAAAGCGGGTGGCCCAGCCCAGGTTGGCGGCCAGGTAGCGCCACCGGTAGCGGAACTGGACGGTGTCGTTCCTCAGGAGCCGCGGCAATTGCCCCCACAGGCCGGGGTGGTTGAAAGGCATGAGCGAGCTGCGGGCGATCACGCCGGCATTGCCCAGCGAGGTCTCGCGGCCGGGTTCCTGCCGGTCGACCAGCGTGACCGACATGCCCCGGCGCGATAGCTCAAGCGCGCAGCACACGCCGACGATGCCCGCGCCGAGGACGATGACCTGCTTTCCCATAGGGTTCCACCCGAGTTCCGCCAAAGGCCGCCGTGTCGCCGGCGGGGACGCCGAATTGTATTGCAGCGGCGGGCGCGCGAAGGCCGCTTTCCTCAGGTTTGCGGGGGCGCCTGGCCGAGTATCCTGCCCGCCGCCACGACGCCCCACCAGGCGGCTTCCTCGAACACGGAATAGCCGGACAGGTCGGCGTGCGCGAACAGCACCGGGCCGTCCACCTCGCGCAGCGCGGCCAGCCCCGGATTGGACAGGTAGCCGCAAAGCGGCGAGGCCATGGCATGGCCTCGCACCGTGATCTCCAGCGCCCGCGCATGCCGCCAGAATTCCTTGCCGTAGGCGGCGATCAGGTCGGCCGCGGCTTCCGCGCGCAAGGCCTCGGGGCTGGCGGCGGCGAGCCAGTCGCGCGCGGCGCGCGGGCTCTGGCCGCTGAGCGCGTGGTAGGCCGTGAACACGGTGCGCGGCGAGGGAGCCACGCGCAGCAGCTGATGCGTGGACACGACGTAGCCCAGGGCGCGGCCGCCGTAGACCACGTTATCCCAGGACAGCGGCTCGCCGGGCGCCTCCCGGGGATAGCCGTCCATGAGAAAGTTCGACACCATCCAGGGGGCGTGCGAGGACGCGTGCACGGCGGGATCGTAGCCATAGGCGCGGATGTCGGGCAGGATGCGCTGGGCCACGAACAGCGGCATGGCGCACACCGCGCGGCGGGCCTGCACGGTATAGGCGGTGGCCGCGGGGCCGGGCGCGAGGCAGGTGACCAGCGGGCCGGCCGGCGTGTCCCGCAGCTGCACGGCGGTGCCCTCGACCAGCCAGCCGGCATGGCCGAGCTTGCGCGTGATCGCGTCGCGCAGTTTGCCGGCCAGCGCCGACAGGCCGCCCGGCCAGGTCAGCACCGCGCCTTCGCCCGCGTTGGCGGCGTGCCCGTCGCGGCTGGCGAAATAATGCAGCCCGGCCCAGGCCGAGACCGCGTCGTAGCGCGCGCCGTAATCGTCGCGGCAGCAGTAGTCCAGGTACCAGTGCAGCGCGGGCGACGAATAGCCTTCCCGGTCCAGCCATTGCTTGAACGTGATCGCGTCCAGCGCGCGCCAGGCCGGATCGCGCGAGGACAGGGCGAGCGGAATGCAGAAGACCTTGCGGCCGTCGCTGCCGGTTTCGGCGCGCAGGCGCTCCACCCGATCCAGGAAGCGGCGGTGCTGCGCCAGGTCCGCTTCGGGCAGGCCGGCCAGGGGCAGCAGCGCGTCTTCCCAGCGGCCGTCCCGCAACAACCGCTCCTGGGGCGAATGCGCCAGCACGGCCTCGTCGTAGTACGGCCGGACCTCGCCCGCGCCGCGTTCGATGATGCCGAAGTCGGCCAGCATCTCGCGCACGTGCGAGGACGCCAGCGACGGCAGCGGCAGGTAGTGCGCGCCGCGCGGATAGTCCAGGCCCTCGCGCCGGCCGGCGGCCGCGTTGCCGCCGAACTCGGGGCCCTGCACCACGACGAAGTCGGCATAGCCCTCGCGCGCCAGTTTCCAGGCGCAGGACAGGCCCGCGACGCCCGAGCCCAGGATCGCCACGCCGTGGCGGCGGGCCGCCGCGGGTTGCGGCCAGGCGGCGCCGTCGCGCAGGGCGTGGCCGGCCTGCATGCCGGGATACAGGACCTCCGGCGTGGTCTCGACGATGCGCGAACGCCAGTAGCCGGCGGCGCCGGCGGCGGCGGCCGTGGCCGTGCCCAGGAGGAAGCTGCGGCGGCGCATCAGCGGATGACCTGGCGCCAGTCCTCGTCGAAGTAACGCACGAGCGACTGCTCATTCAAGCGGTTGGGCGGCATCGCGAGCGCCGGCATGTCGGCCGGGAAGTGGAACAGCTCGCGCATCGTCGCGGGATCCAGGTAGCGCGTGTTCACGGTGATGGCTGTGGGGGGCGCGTAGTCCTTGCGCTTGCCCGCCAGGATGAAGCCCCAGTCGCCGAAGGAAGGCACGTAGGCGTGGTAGGGCCAGGTGTTCAGGCCGGCTTCCTTGAGGGTGGCGTCCACGCTCCAGAAGGAGCGCGGCGCGAAATAGGGCGAGGTGGACTGCACGACCAGGTAGCCGTTTTCCGCCAGGTGGCGCGCCATCAGGTGGTAGACGGGCACCGAGTACAGGCGGCCCAGGCCGAAGTTGGAGGGGTCGGGGAAGTCCACGACGATGAAGTCGTAGACCTCGGCGTGGGTTTCCAGCCAGCGGCCGGCGTCGTCGTTGATGACGGTGACGCGCGGGTCCTTCAGGGACCCGCCGTTCAGCCGCGTCAGCGGTTCGGAGCGGGAGAACAGGCCGGTCATGGCCGGGTCCAGGTCCACCAGCGTCACGCGCTTCACCTGCTTGTGCTTCAGCACCTCGCGCACCGCCAGGCCGTCGCCGCCGCCCAGCACCAGCACGTTGCGCGCCCAGGGCAGGGCCTGCAGGCCGGGATGCACCAGCGACTCGTGGTAGCGGTGCTCGTCGCGCGAGGAGAATTGCAGGTTGCCGTTGATGTACAGGCGCAGGTCGTCGTGCCAGCGCGTCACCACGAGGCGCTGGTACGGCGTGGTCTCGGCATGCACGACTTCGTCGCCGTACAGGCCCTTTTCCGCCCAGGCCGTCATGCTGCCGGAATACAGGAAGCCCAGGCCCAGCAGCCCGATCACCACGCAGGCGCGGATGGCGCGTTCGCCGGGCCGGCGCACCTCGGCGCGGAACAGCCAGGTGGTCCACAGCGCCACGCTGGCGTTCAGGATGCCGAACAGGAAGCTGGTGCGCAGCAGCCCCAGCTTGGGCGCGAGCAGCAGGGGGAACACCAGCGATACGGCCAGCGCGCCCAGGTAGTCGAAGGTCAGCACGCGGCTGACGATTTCGCGGAATTCGGCCTTGCGCTGGTTGAACACGCGCATCACCAGCGGAATCTCCATGCCGACCATCAGGCCGATGATGAAGACTCCCACGTAGAGGGCGGCGCGGAAGGGCGCCGAGAGCCATGCGAAGACGAGGAACAGCACCGCGGCCGACACGCCGCCCAGCAGCGCGACCAGCAGCTCCACGTCGATGAAGCGATTCAAAACGTCTTCGTCTTTTACATATTTTGACAACCACGATCCGATGCCCATGGCGAACAGATAGCAGCCGATGACGGACGAGAACTGGAGGATGGAATCCCCCAGCAAATAGCTGGCGAGCGCGCTGCTGATGAGCTCATAGCCCAAACCGCAGGAGGCGACGATCAATACCGAGAGGATGAGAACGCGGTCGCGCATGGAGTGTCCGACACGAAAAATGCGTTCGCAGTATATCGAAGGCGGCGTATATACTGCGCGCAATCAGGAGCCTGGCTATGGGAGAAGCGATGCATCCGGCGGTGACTTATCTGATCTATATGGCGTCGGCGCTCGCCATGCTGGGCGTCTTCACCGCGGTCTATACCGCCGTCACGCGCTACCGGGAATTCGAGCTCATCCGCGAAGGCAACATCGCCGCCATGCTGTCCTACGGCGGCGCGCTGGTGGGCTTCAGCTTCACCTTGTGCTCCAGCATCGCGGTGCACGCCAGCTTCGCCATGTTCCTCGTGTGGGGCCTGGCCGCCATGCTGGTCCAGATCATCGTGTACGTGGTCGTGGCGCGCGCCATCCACGGCATGAACGACGCCATCGAGGAAAACAACATCGCCATGGGCGGCCTGATCGGCTCGATCTCGATCGCCGCCGGCATCGTCAACGCCGCCTGCCTGACCTGATCCCGGCAGGCGCGCCGACTCCGATCCGACAGGAGGAATTTCCATGAGTCTCGGTTCATTCATCCGCAAGCAGTTCATCGACATCCTGCAATGGAACGAGGATCGCGACGGCGTGCTCGCCTGGCGCCATCCGATGCAGGATTTCGAAATCCAGTACGGCGCCAGCCTGACGGTGCGCGAATCGCAGATGGCGGTGTTCGTCAACGAAGGCAAGGTGGCCGACGTGTTCGGCCCCGGCATGTACAAGCTCACCACGCAGACGCTGCCGATCCTGACTTACCTGAAGAATTGGGACAAGCTGTTCGAATCCCCCTTCAAGTCGGACGTCATCTTCTTCAGCACGCGCCTGCAGCTGGGGCGGCGCTGGGGCACGGCGCAGCCGGTCACGCTGCGCGACAGCGAATTCGGCATGGTGCGGCTGCGCGCCTTCGGCGTGTATTCGTACCAGATCTCCGATCCGGGCAAGTTCTACCGCGAAGTCAGCGGCACGCGCGACGAATACACTGTCGACGACCTGGAGGCGCAGCTGCGCAATATGGTGGTCGCGGCCATGACCACCGCGCTGGGCGGCTCCAAGGTGCCGTTCCTGGACATCGCCGGCAACCAGGGGCTGATGTCGCAGAGCATCGGCGAGCAGCTCGGGCCGGTGTTCGAGCGCTATGGCGTCCGGCTGGACAACTTCACGGTGGAGAACGTCTCGCTGCCGGAAGAACTGCAGAAGGCGCTGGACACGCGGATCTCGATGGGCATGGCGGGGGACCTGGGCAAGTTCACCCAGTACCAGACCGCAACCTCGATCCCGCTGGCGGCCCAGAACGAAGGCGGCATCGCCGGCATCGGCGCGGGCCTGGCGGCGGGTGCGGCGCTGGGGCAGACCATGGCGCAAGGGCTGGGCGCGGCGCAGGGCCAGCCAGCCCAGCCGGCCGCCCAGCCCGCCGCCGCGGGCGCCGATCCGGTGCAGCGCCTGCAGCAGCTCAAGGACTTGCTCGACAAGGGCTTGATCACGGCCGCCGACTACGACGCGGCCAAGGCCGAAGTGCTGAAGAAACTCACCAACTAGCGTGAACCGCCCCTAATGCAACAGGTTTTGTGTCCGCAGTGCGGCGCTCCCGTCAAGTTCACGTCCACGGCCTCCGTGATGGCGGTCTGCGGCGCCTGCCGCAGCACCTTGCTCAAGGACGCGGACTCGGTCCGGCGCATCGGCGAGATGGCCGACGTCCTGGAAGACTATTCGCCCCTGTGCCTGGGCGCGGCGGGCAAGCACGAAGGCAAGCGCTTCGACGTCATCGGCCGCATCCAGCTGCGCTACGGCGAAGGCTTCTGGAACGAGTGGTACCTGTGGTTCGAGGACGGTTCCGACGGCTGGCTGTCCGATGCGTCCGGCCAGTATGCCGTCACCCGGCGCCGCAAGGTCAAGGCCGCGCAGGGCATGCCCGCGTTCGAGGACATCGCGCCGGGCGACGAACTGAAGCTGGACGGCCAGCGCTTCACCGCGGCCGACGTGCGGATCAGCCAGGCCGGCGGGGCGCAGGGCGAACTGCCCTTCGTTCCCGGCGACGGCTGGCAGGCGAAGGTGGCGGACTTCCGCAGCCTGGACGCGTTCCTGACGCTGGACTTTTCCGACGGCCCCGATCCCGAGCTCTACATTGGCAAGGCCTTCGATCTGTCCGCCATGCAGGCGGCCTCCCTGCGCAGCGCCGAGCAGGTGGAGGAAACCGCGGGCCGTTTCCGCGGCCAGATCAAGGCGCTGGCCTGCCCCAATTGCGGCGGCCCGATAAGCTTCGTGGCCGCCATGGCCACGCAGGTGGTCTGCCCCTCGTGCGCGGCGGCGGTGGATTGCTCGGGCCCCACGGCCGAGGTCATCGAAAAGGCCCGCAAGGTCAAGGCGATCAAGACCACGCTGGCGCTGGGCGCGCAGGCCCGGATCGAGGGCGCCGCCTACACGCTCATCGGCCTGATGAAATGCGCCGACCCGGATCCCGAGGAACCCTCGGACTGGATCGAGTACCTGTTGTTCAACCCGGCCAAGGGATTTCTCTGGCTGGTGGAGTCGGACGAAGGCTGGGAGCGGGTGCAGGTCTGCGACGCCTGGCCCAGCCATAACAACGCGACCAGCGTGCGCTGGCGCTCCAAGCTGTACCACAAGCTGTACGACTACACCTCGCGCGTCGAACTGGCGCTGGGCGCCTTCAACTGGCGCGTGAAGGCGGGCGACAGCACCAAGATCACCGACTACAAGGCCGGCAACCTCAAGCTGACCCGTGAACTGAGCGACACCGAGCTGGGCTGGTCGGCGTCGGGCCCGGTGGCGCCGGCGCAGCTGGCCGAGTGGTTCGGCGACCCCGAACTGGCCAAGCAGAAAGCCATGCCGCGCGGCGGCCAGGGCGGCGGCTACCGCAAGTGGGCCTGGACGGCGATGATCGCGCTGGGCTTCCTGAACCTGGGCAATATCTTCAGCGGACGCTTCATCCCCATCCTGATCGGCATGGCGTTCCTCTGGTTCCCCGCCACGCTGGCGGACAAATTTTCCGGCAAGGACGAATAGGGCGATGGGCAAGCTCCTGTATGCCATCTATGCCGTGGTGGTCGTGCTGGCCGCCACGGGCGCGAGTTCCACGGGCGGCGGCTTCGTCAGCGGCGGCAGCGGCGGCGGCAGCAGCTGGGGCGGCAGCTCCGGCGGCTCGGGATGGTCGTCGGGCGGGTCCCACAAGTGACCGCGCACGCCACGACCGGCCGCCACCTGCTGGCCGATTTCAGCGGCGTGCGGGCGGACCTGCTCGCCGATCCGCAGGCGCTGGAGCGCGGAATGGTCGAGGCCGCGCAGGCCGCGGGCGCGCGCGTGCTGAGCGCCCATTTCCATCATTTCGGCGCCGGCGCCGGCGTCACCGGCGTGGTCATGCTGAGCGAATCCCACATCAGCATCCATTCCTGGCCCGAGCACCGCTACGCGGCGCTGGACATCTTCATGTGCGGCGCGGCCCGTCCGGAGCTCGCGCTGGAGCGGCTGCGGGCGCGGCTGGCGCCGGAATCGGTCCGCGTCACCACCGTAGAGCGCGGCTGAGCGCCGCCGCTTCTTGATATTCCTCAATGCCTCCCGGTCCGGTCAAATTGACGGGCGTTATATACCTATATATATTTCGTTACCGACACACCGATTCCGTAGGGAGAAAATCATGTTCCGCAAACGTCCGATCGCGGCGCTTTCCTTGGTCCTGGCCGCCGCCTGGGGCGGCGCCGCCCACGCCGGAGACCTGGTGGTGTCGGCAGCCGCCAGCCTGACCAACGCCTTCAAGGAAGTGGCCCAGGGCTACGAGCAAGCGCACGCCGGCACCAAGGTGATCCTGAACTTCGGCGCCTCTGACGTGCTGCTTCAACAGATCGTCAAGGGCGCGCCCGCCGACGTCTTCGCTTCGGCCGACCAGAAGGCCATGGACAAGGCGGTCGAGGAAAAGGCGGTGAAGCCGGCCTCCCGCGTGGACTTCGCCGCCAACCAGATCGTGCTGATCGTCCCGGCCGACAGCAAGGCGAACATCACCGCGCTCAAGGACCTGACGCGCGAGGATGTGAAGCGCATCGCCTACGGCAATCCGGCGTCGGTGCCGGTGGGCCGCTACACGCAGGGCGCCTTGCAGGCGGCGGGCCTGTGGGACGCCGTGCAGGCCAAGAGCGTGCTGGCCCAGAACGTGCGGCAGAGCCTGGACTACGTGGCGCGCGGGGAAGTGGACGCGGGCTTCGTGTTCGCCACCGACGCGGCCATCATGGCCGACAAGGTCAAGGTGGCCGTGCGCGTGCCGTCGCAAACGCCGGTGACCTATCCCATCGCCGTTACCACGCGCGAAGCGGCCGCCAAGGAAGCCGAAAGCTTCGTGGCCTACGTGATGTCTCCCGCCGGCCAGGCGATACTGTCGCGCTACGGCTTCCAGAAGCCCTGAGACCTGTTGAATCGTAGGCGTCGATGAGTGATCCGGTTTGGGTCCCCCTGCTGCTTTCCCTGAAAGTGGCAGGCTGGGCAACGCTGCTCGCCACCGTGTCCGGCACGGCCGCGGCATACGCATTGTCGCGCTGGCGCTGGCCGGGCCGCGACCTGCTCGACGCCATTCTCACTTTGCCGCTGGTGCTGCCGCCCACCGTGCTGGGCTATTACCTGCTGGTATTGCTGGGCCGCCGCGGCATCATCGGCGAAACGCTGGCCGGCTGGGGCATCGAACTGGTGTTCACCTGGCAGGGCGCGGTGATCGCCGCCTCCGTGGTGGCGTTTCCGCTGGTATTCAAATCCGCCCGCGCCGCCTTCGAGAACGTCGATGGCCAGCTGGAGAACGCGGCCCGCGTGCTCGGCGTCTGCGAGGCCGGCGTGTTCTTCCGCGTGACCCTCCCGCTGGCCGCGCGCGGCATCGCTGCGGGCGTGCTGCTCGCGTTCGCCCGCGCCCTGGGCGAATTCGGCGCCACCCTGATGATCGCCGGCAACCTGCCCGGACGCACCCAGACCCTGTCCGTGGCCATCTACGAGGCCGTGCAGGCCGGCGACGACGCCACCGCCAATATGCTGGTGGTGGTGACGTCGATCACCTGCATCGTGGTCCTGTTGCTGGCGGGCCGGCTGGTGCCGGTCGGCGGCGGTCGGCGCGACGGAGGCCTGCGATGAGCGTCAGCATCCAGGTGCGCAAGCAGATGGTGTCCGGCGACCGGCATTTCACGCTGGACGTTGCCTTCGATTCGTCGGCCAAGCGCATCGCGCTGTTCGGCCCCTCGGGCGCCGGCAAGAGCCTGACCCTGCGCGCGGTGGCGGGCCTGCTGCGTCCGGATTCCGGGCATATCGAGATCAACGGCCGCGTGCTGTACGACGCCCGGGCCGGCGTCTGCCTGCCGGCGCAATCGCGCCGCGTGGCCTACCTGTTCCAGGACTACGCCCTGTTTCCCCATCTGACCGTGGCGCAGAACATCGCGTTCGGGCTGCGCCGCGGCTGGCGCAATCCGCCGCGGCGCGAGGTCGGCCCGCAGGCGCGGCGCTGGGTGGACGCGTTTGAACTGGGTTCCATCGTGGGCAGCTACCCGAGCGAGATCTCGGGCGGCCAGAAACAGCGCGTGGCGCTGGCGCGGGCGCTCATGCTGCAACCCGATATCCTGCTGCTGGACGAGCCGTTCTCGGCGCTGGACGCGCAGTTGCGGGGCAAGATGCGGCTGGAGCTCAACGCGCTGCAGCGGCAATTGGACGTGCCGATGCTGCTGATCACGCATGACCCCGCCGACGTCGACGCCCTGGCCGATGAGGTGTTCGAGGTGCGCGAGGGGACAGTGCGCCGCTACGATGCGGATGTGGGCGTGTAGGATGGGTGCAGCGCGAGAGTTCTTAAGCAAGAACCCAACCATCAAGCGCGCGTAACCCATCAGGCGGCGCCAGCCGCCGTTTTTCGTGGCAAGCGCAAATGCCGGCTTCGGCCGCCCGATCCCACTGCCGGCCCCCGCCGCCTGATGGGTTACGCGCGTTTGCCCCCGGGGTTCTTGCCGAGCGCTTGCCGCGCTCCACCCATCCTACGAATGTCCGCTTGCGTCGGGCGATGGGTTACGCGTGCTTGGCGCCGGCGTTCTTGCGGGCCGATGAGGTGTTCGAGGTGCGCCGCTACGATGCGGATGTGGGGGCGTAGGATGGGTGAAGCGCGAGAGTTCCTAAGCAAGAACCCAACCATCAAGCGCGCGTAACCCATCAGGCGGCGCCAGCCGCCGCTTTTCGTGGCAAGCGCAAATGCCGGCTTCGGCCGCCCGATGCCATAGCCGGCCCCCGCCGCCAGATGGGTTACGCGCGTTTGCCCCCGGGGTTCTTGCCGAGGGCTTGCCGCGCTCCACCCATCCTACGAATGTCCGCTTGCGTCAGCGGATGGGTTACGCGCGCTTGGCGCCGGCGTTCTTGCGGGTCGATGAAGTGTTCGAGGTGCGCCGCTACGATGCGGATGTGGGCGTGTAGGATGGGTGCAGCGCGAGAGTTCTTAAGCAAGAACCCAACCATCAAGCGCGCGTAACCCATCAGGCGGCGCCAGCCGCCGCTTTTCGTGGCAAGCGCAAAATGCCGGCTTGGGCCGGCCGATGCCACTGCCGGCTCCCGCCGCCTGATGGGTTACGCGCGTTTGCCCCCGGGGTTTTTGCCGAGGGCTTGCCGCGCTCCACCCATCCTACGAATGTCCGCTTGCGTCGGGCGATGGGTTACGCGTGCTTGGCGCCGGCGTTCTTGCGGGCCGATGAGGTGTTCGAGGCGCGCCGCTACGATGCGGATGTGGGGGCGTAGGATGGGTGCAGCGCGAGAGTTCCTGGGCAAGAACCCCGGCGCCAAACGCGCGTAACCCATCGGCCGGCCCAAGCCGGCAACGGCATCGGCCGGCCCAAGCCGGCAATGGCATCGGCCGGCCCAAGCCGGCATTTTGCGCTTGCCACGAAAAACGGCGGCTGGCGCCGCCTGATGGGTTACGCGCGTTCGATGGTTGGGTTCTTGCTCAGGAACTCTCGCGCTGCACCCATCCTACAGCACCCCGAGAATCACGCTGGACGCCTTGAAGATCGCCACCGCGTCGGCGCCGGTATCCAGGCCCAGGTCCTGGGCGCTTTCGTTCGTGACGATGGCCGCGAGGGTGATGCCGCCTTCCAGGCCGATCAGGATTTCGCTGTTCACCGCGCCGGGGCGCAGCGCCGTGATCTTGCCCGGCAGCTGGTTGCGCGCCGACAGGCGCAGGCCGGGGCCGGGCGCGCCGACGATGACGGACGAGGCCTTGACCAGCGCGATCGCCTCCTTGCCCACGGCCAGGTCGAGTTCCTGCGTGCTTTCGCGGGTAATGGTGGCCGTGATGGATTGGCCGCCGGCGATCCGCAGCACGATCTCGTCGTTGACGGCGCCCTCGCGGATCAGGATGACGGTGCCGAGCAGCTTGTTGCGAGCGCTGGTCTTGAGCATGAAGCGCCTCATGAGGTCGATGTCGCCGCTGGTATCCAGGCCCGCGCGGGTCAGGTTTTCCATGAACTTGCGGTGCTCGGCCTCCAGTGCGCGGAAGGTCGCGATCAGGCGGCGGGCGCGGTCGGTCAGCTGCGTGCCGCCGCCGCCCTTGCCGCCGGCGGCGCGGATCACCAGCGGCTCGCCGGCCAGGTTGTTCATGGCGTCGATGGCGTCCCAGGCGCCCTTGTAGCTCATGCCCACGGCGCGCGCGGCGTTCGTGATCGAGCCGGTGGCATCGATCTGCGCCAGCAGGTCTATGCGGTTCTTTCCGCCCCAGGTCTGGGCGCCGGAACGAAACCAAATCGAGCCGTCGAGTTCCAACATCGGTATCGGGCCTGTGAGGAGGGCAGGGGAGGACAAGGCGGAGTGTACTGGACGGCCCCGCGGCGGCCGAATGGACATCCCGATGAGAATGAGATTCTGTTGATATTTCGCAGGCTTCGCGGCACTATGTTCAGGCCTTGGGCTCACGGAGAAAACGACATGAAAGCGTTGAAATGGCTGGCGGCGGGTTCCATGACGGGGTTGTTGGCGGCTTGCGCCTCGGGCCCCACGGTGAAAGGCGACTACGATCACCAGGCGAACTTCGCCCAGTACCGAAGCTTCGGATTCATGGAGCCCCTGGGCACCGACAAGGCGGGCTACAGCACGCTGCTGACCGAGCGCCTCAAGAACGCGACGCGCGGCCAGATGGAAATGCGCGGCTATGTCTACAGCGCGTCCAACCCCGACCTGCTGGTCAACTTCGGCGCCAAGCTGCAGCAGAAAACCCAGGTCACGCCCGCGCCGCCCATGGGTCCGTACTACGGCTATCGCGCCGGTTTCTACGGCGGCTGGCCCGGCTACGGCTGGGGCGACGACGTCTACCAATATACTGAGGGCACCTTGAACATCGACCTCGTCGACGCGCGCCGCAGGCAGCTGGTGTGGGAAGGCGTGGCGGTCGGAGAGGTCCAGAATCCGGAAACTGCGGGCTCGGCGGAGAGCGCGGACAAGGTCGTGGCCCAGATCTTCTCCAAGTATCCGTTCCGCGCGGGCGTCGCCGCGCCGCAATTGCCGGACAAAAGCAAACAGTAGGCCCGGAAGGAACATGGCATGAGCGCACGCCGCAAGGCACCGTCCCAAGACACCGGCGATACGCCGCCCTATGAAGTCGTCGCCCTGGTGCTCCAGGGCGGCGGCGCGCTCGGCGCCTACCAGGCCGGGGTCTACCAGGGCCTGCACGAGGCGGGCATCCGGCCCAACTGGATTTCAGGCATCTCCATCGGATCGATCAACGCGGCCATCATCGCGGGCTCGCCCGAGGACGAGCGCGTGGAACGCCTGCGCGGCTTCTGGGAGAGCATCTGCCGGCCGGCGGGCTTCGCTTCGGTGCCCTGGGGCGACGCGATGGCCGACATGTTCGCCGACCTGCCGTTCGGCTTCGGCTCGCAGCTGCTGAACGGGCAGGTCTCGGCGTTCCGGGCCTTGTTCTCCGGGCAGCCCGGCTTCTTCAAGCCGCGCTTTCCGCCGCCCTACCTGGTGCACGGCCGGGGAGCGGCGTCCACCAGCTTCTACGACACCACGCCCCTGATCGAAACCCTGCGCCAGTACGTGGACTTCGACCTGCTCAACAGCGGCGCCGTGCGCGCCAGCTTCGGCGTCGTGAACGTGCGCAGCGGCAACTTCGCCTATTTCGACAGCCTGAAGCACACGCTGCGGCCGGAGCACATCATGGCCTCGGGCGCCTTGCCGCCGGGCTTTCCGTCCGTCGAGATCGACGGCGAGCACTACTGGGACGGCGGCGTGGTGTCCAACACCCCGCTGGCGCAGGTGTTGACCACGGACAATATGCGCGACACCCTCGCGTTCCAGGTGGACCTCTGGCCCGCCCGCGGCGGCCTGCCGACCTCCCTGGAAGAAGTGGCGGAGCGGCAGAAGGACATCCAGTATTCCAGCCGGACCCGCCTGGTCACCGACCAGCTGCGTCGCGTGCTCAAGCTGCGGCACGGCCTGCAGCGCCTGCTGGAGCGGCTGCCGGACGCCGAGCGCGACGCGCCGGAATTCGCCGACATCCGCAAGCTGTCGCATACCCCCGCCACCAACATCGTCAACCTCATCTACGAGTCCAAGCACCGCGAGCGCTATTCCAAGGACTACGAGTTCGGCACCGAGGCCATGCGCGAGCACTGGGAGGCCGGCCTGGCCGATATCCGCCATACCCTGGACAAGCCGGGCATCCTGGCCCGTCCCACCGAGGACAGCTGTTTCGTCACGCACGACATCCATCGCAACGGCAAGCGCACCTCCTGATGGCCGTTGGCTGTTGATTCCATGCAAAAAATCGGGCTCCCCGTCCTATTTCAACCGGCAAAAGTAAGTGATTTCCCCAATAACTGAGTTACATTAACGGGCTATTCACGTGCCTTGATGACGCATGGTTATGTTTTGATCGCGGGCAAAAGTCGCGGTTAAATACGGCGTTGGCTTGACGCGACTACGGTTTACAACGCTACGCGGGGGTTTCAATGCGGTTTTCGCCTAAACGTGTTTCGGGACTGGCTTTTTCCGGCGGAGTCCTCGCGCTGATATTGGCGGGTTGCGGTGAAAAGCCGCAAATGAATCCAGGCATGCCCCAGGTCAGCGTCATTACGATCCAGCCGCAGCGCGCGCCGATCGTTTCCGAACTGCCGGGCCGCGTCGACGCGGTCCGCGATGCCCAGATCCGCTCGCGGGTCACCGGCATCGTGCAGAAGATCACCTTCGAGCAGGGCGGCGACGTCAAGGAAAACCAGCTGCTGTTCAAGATCGACCCGGCGCCCTACAAGGCGGCCTACGATCAGGCGACGGCGCAGCTCAAGCAGGCGCAGGCCAATCTGTTCAGCGCCAAGCTGCTGGCGGACCGCTACGCGCCGCTGGTCAAGGCCAACGCGGTCAGCAAGCAGGAATACGACAACGCCGTGGCGTCCTACCGCCAGGCGGATGCGGCCGTGGCCGCGGCCAAGGCCGCCCAGGACAACGCCGCCATCAATCTCGGCTACACCGACGTCACCTCGCCCATCACCGGCCGCATCGGCAAGCCGCTGGTCACCGAAGGCGCCCTGGTCGAGGCCACCTCGGCCACGCAGATGGCCATCGTGCAGCAGCTGGACCCGATCTACGTGGACTTCACCCAGTCCACCGCCGAACTGGCCTCCCTGCGCCGCGCGTTCGCCAGCGGCCAGCTGCAGCAGGTCGGCAAGGACACCGCCCGCGCCACCATCGTCCTCGAAGACGGCTCGGAATACGGCCATCCCGGCAAGCTGCTGTTCACCGGCATCACCGTGGACCCGACCACCGGCCAGGTGAACCTGCGCGCCGAGGTGCCCAATCCCGACGGCATCCTGCTGCCCGGCATGTACGTGCGCGTGCGGCTGGAGCAGGGCGTGGACGACAAGGCCCTGATGGTGCCGCAGCAGTCGCTGCAGCGCACCGCCGACGGCATGCAGAGCCTGATGCTGGTCAAGGACAACAAGATCGAACAGTTGCCCGTGACCACCGGCGGCGCCATCAAGAACGAGTGGGTCGTCACCAGCGGCCTGAAGGCCGGCGACGTGGTGGTCGTGGAAGGGTTCCAGAAGATCCGTCCCGGCGCTCCGGTGCAGGTCAGCGAATGGAAGAAGGGCGGCGCGGCCGCGCCGGGCGCCCAGCCCCCCGCGCAACCGGGCGCCAAGCCCGCGGAGCCCGCCCAGCAGCCTGGCGCGAAGCCGGCCGAGCCTGCGCAGCAGGACAAGGCCGCAGGCCAGAAATCTTAAGCGGCACGCGGCGCTTGCGCCGCGTTCCTCTTTCGTGAGCATCGCTTTCAGAGTCAGCCCACATGCCGCAATTTTTTATTGATAGACCGATTTTCGCCTGGGTAGTCGCCCTGTTCATCCTGCTGGCCGGGGTGCTGGCCATCCCGAACATGCCGGTGTCGCAGTACCCGGACGTGGCGCCGCCCGCCATCACGATCACCGCCACCTATCCCGGCGCGTCGGCCAACGAAGTGGCCGAGCAGGTCACCAGTATCATCGAGGACCAGCTCAACGGCGCCAAGGGCCTGATCTACTACGAGTCGGTCAGCGATTCCTACGGCACCTCGACCATCACCGCCACTTTCGCGCCCGGCACCAATCCCGACCTGGCGCAGGTGGACGTGCAGAACCGCGTGTCCAACGTGGTCGCGCAGCTGCCCACCGCCGTGCAGCAGCAGGGCCTGCAATACGAACAGACCAGCACGGGCTTCCTGATGGTGGCCACGGTGTCGTCCACCGACGGCACGCTGGACCAGACCGCGCTGGCCGACTACATCACCCGCAACATCAAGAACCCGGTGTCGCGCGTGCCCGGCGTGGGCCAGTTCCAGCTGTTCGCGGCGCCGCGCGCCATGCGCGTCTGGGTCGATCCCGCCAAGCTGGTGGGCTTCAACCTGAGCATGTCGCAGGTCAACCAGGCGATCGCCCAGCAGAACGTGGTGATTTCGGGCGGCAGCATCGGGGCGCCGCCCAATCCGGATTCGCAGCGCATCACCGCCACGGTCACGGCCAACGGCCAGCTGAGCACCGTCGAAGGCTTCGGCAAGATCGTCCTGCGCGCCAATACCGACGGCTCCAAGGTGCTGCTGCGCGACGTCGCCCGCATCGAGGTCGGCGCCGACAACTACCAGTTCGGCGCCCGCCTGAACGGCAAGCCCACGGCGGCGTTCGCCATCGTGCTGTCGCCGAACGCGAACGCGCTGGCCACCGCCCAGGGCGTGCGCCAGCAGATGGAGGAGCTGTCCAAGTACTTCCCGGGCAACATCACCTACTCCATCCCCTACGACACCGCGCCCTACGTGAAGGTGTCGATCGAGCAGGTGGTCCACACCCTGGTCGAGGCCATGATCCTGGTGTTCCTGGTGATGTATCTGTTCCTGCAGAACGTCCGCTACACCCTGATCCCGGCGCTCGTCGTGCCGGTGGCCATGCTGGGGGCGTTCGCGGTGATGCTGGCGCTCGGCTTCTCCATCAACGTGCTGACCATGTTCGCCATGGTGCTGGCCATCGGGATTCTGGTGGACGACGCCATCGTGGTGGTCGAGAACGTCGAGCGGATCATGGCGACCGAAGGGTTGCCACCAAAGGAAGCCACCAAGAAGGCCATGCCGCAGATCAGCGGCGCCATCATCGGCATCACGCTGGTGCTGGTGACCGTGTTCCTGCCGCTGGCCTTCATGAGCGGCTCCGTGGGCGTCATCTATCGCCAGTTCTCCGTGGCCATGGCCGTGTCGATCTTCTTCTCGGCCCTGCTGGCGCTGACCTTCACGCCGGCGCTTTGCGCCACCATTCTCAAGCCGGTGCCCAAGGGCCACCACGACGAGAAGAAGGGCTTCTTCGGCTGGTTCAACCGCAAGTTCGACGCCACCACGCACGGCTACCAGAACTGGGTCTCGCGCATCCTGCACAAGGGCGGCCGCATGATGCTGGCGTTCCTGGTGCTGGTGATCCTGCTGGGCTGGCTGTACCTGCGCCTGCCGTCGTCGTTCCTACCCGAGGAAGACCAGGGCTACGTGGTCAGCAACATCGAACTGCCCACGGGCGCCACCGCGAACCGCACGGTCGACGTCATCGAGCAGGTCGAGAAGTACTTCGCGGACGTCCCGGCGGTTGCGAACGTGATCGCCGTGCAGGGCTACAGCTTCAACGGCAACGGCCTGAACGCCGCCATCGCGTTCGTCACCCTGAAGGACTTCAGCGAGCGCAAGGAGCGCAAGGATTCCGCCGGCGCGATCGCCTTCAAGGCGTTCGAGAAGCAGCTGATGGGCATCCACGACGCCCAGGTGTTCACCCTGGTGCCGCCGGCCATCTCCTCGCTGGGCAACGCCACCGGCTTCGACTTCCGCCTGCAGGACCGCGCCTCGGCCGGTTCCGACGCCCTCGCGGCGGCCACGGCCGAGCTGATGGGCATGGCCATGAAGAGCCCCGTGCTGTCGCAGGTGCGGATCACCGGCCTGGGCGCCGGCGCGCAGCTGAGCCTGACGATCGACCGCGACAAGGCGGCGGCGCTGGGCGTGGACTTCAACGAGGCCGCCTCGCTGATTTCCACCGCGGTCGGCTCCGCCTACCTCAGCAAGTTCCCCAACATGGGCCGGATGCAGAACATCTGGGTGCAGGCCGACGCGCCGTACCGCATGCAGCTCAACGACGTGCTGCAGCTGAACGCGCGCAACAGCCAGGGCGGCATGGTGCCGCTGTCCACCTTTGTGAAGGCCGAATGGAAGCAGGGCCCGGTGCAGGTGGTGCGCTACAACAGCTACGAGTCCATGCGCATCAGCGGCGACGCGGCGGCGGGCTACACCACCGGCGAAGCCATGGCCGAAATGGAACGCCTGGTGGGGCAGTTGCCCCAGGGCTTCGGCTTCGAATGGAACGGCTTGTCCTACCAGGAACGCCAGGCCGGCAACCAGGCTCCCATCCTGATGGGCCTGTCCCTGCTGGTCGTGTTCCTGGTGCTGGCCGCCCTGTATGAAAGCTGGGCGATCCCGATCTCGGTGATGATGGTGGTGCCGCTGGGCATGCTGGGCGCCGTGGCGCTGATCAGCGCGCTGGGCATGTCCAACGACGTGTACTTCCAGGTGGGCATGGTGACCGTGATCGGCCTGGCGGCCAAGAACGCCATCCTGATCGTGGAATTCGCCAAGGACCAGTACGCCCGCGGCATGGGGCTGTACGAGTCCGCGGTGGAAGCCGCGAGGCTGCGGTTCCGTCCCATCCTGATGACCTCGCTGGCCTTCATCCTGGGCGTGGTGCCCCTGGCCATGGCGACCGGCGCCGGCGCCGCCAGCCAGCGCGCGGTGGGCCTGGGCGTGCTGGGCGGCATGCTTGCCGCCACGCCGTTCGCGGTGATTTTCGTGCCGACCTTCTTCGTGGTGGTGCTGGGCCTGTTCAAGACCCGCCCGCGCCTGCTGGGCGCCGAACTGCGCGCCTTCGAGGAAGAGCAGGCCGCCAAGAAGGCTGCCGCGTCAGCGGCGCCGGATGCCGCGCAACATCCCGCACAACCCAACGGTGGCCAGGAGGGCAAGGAATGAAAGCCCTGAAGTTCAGACAGACCGCCTTGTCCGCCTTCGTGGCGGTGGCGTTGGCCGGCTGCTCGCTGGCGCCCGACTACAAGCGTCCGGATGCGCCGGTGTCCGGCCTGTGGCCCGACCAGCCCAAGGTGCAGTACGGCGGCTATGCCAAGCCCACCTCGCTGGGCACGCAGCCTTCCACCGGCGTCATGCCGCAGGAAGGCCAGCCGACGGCCGACCTGGGCTGGCGCGAGTTCTTCCGCGATCCGCGCCTGCAGAGCCTGATCGAGCTGTCGCTGGCGAACAACCGCGACCTGCGCGTGGCCGTCGAGCGCGTGGAAGAAGCCCGCGCCCAGTACGGCATCCAGCGCGGCGCGCAATGGCCCAGCATCGGCGCCGGCATCCAGGGCCAGCGCCAGCACCTGCCGCAGAACATGCGGCAACCCGGCGCCGGTTCCATCAGCAGCTCGTACCAGGCCGGCATCGGCCTGACCACGTTCGAGATCGACCTGTTCGGCCGCTTGCGCAACCTGTCCGAGGCGGCGTACCAGCAGTACCTGTCCACCGAACAGGCGCAGAAGAGCGTGCAGATCACGCTCGTCGGCTCGGTCGCGCAGTCGTACTTCAACCTGCGCGCGGCCGAAGTCCAGCTGGAACTCACCCAGCGCACCCTGGCCTCGCGCCAGGAATCCTACGACCTGGTCAAGCGCCGTTTCGACGGCGGCGTGGCCTCGGAACTGGACCTGAACCAGGCCAAGACGCTGCTGGACACGGCCTCGGCCGACCTGGCGCAGCTGGCCCGCGCCCGCGCCCAGGCGATGAACGCCCTGGTGCTGCTGGTGGGCACGCCGCTGCCGGAGAACCTGCCGGCGCCGTCGCCGTTCGGCCGCGACCAGCTGCTGGCCTCGGTGCCCGCGGGGCTGCCGTCCGATCTGCTGGAGCGCCGTCCGGACATCCTCGCCGCGGAGAACCAGCTGAAGTCCGCCAACGCCAATATCGGCGCGGCGCGCGCAGCCTTCTTCCCGACCATCTCCCTGACCGGCCTGCTGGGCGTGGCCAGTCCCTCCCTGGGCGATCTGTTCAAGGGCGGGCAGGGCTACTGGAGTTTTTCGCCTTCGATCACGACGCCGCTGTTTGCCGGCGGCAGCATCCGCGAAGGGCTGAACCTGGCCAAGGCGCGCGACAACATCGCCGTGGCGCAGTACGAGCAGTCCATCCAGCAGGCGTTCCGCGAAGTATCGGACGCGCTGGCGGGCGAAGCCACCTACGGCGCGCAGCTCGATGCCCTGCGCGCGCTGCAGGATTCGTCGGCGCGCACGCTGGAACTGTCGAATTTGCGGTATACCAACGGTATCGACAGCTACCTGCAGGTGCAGACCGCCCAGGTGGACTTTTTCAATGCCCAGCTGTCGCTGGTCCAGACCGGCCTTGCGGCGCTGATCAACCGCGTCGAGTTGTACAAGGCCCTGGGCGGCGGCTGGGAAGAAAACACGAAAGAACCGACTACAGTCACGACTAGCGCGCAATGATAGAACTTGGTGTAAACATCGATCACGTCGCCACGCTGCGGCAGCAGCGTCACACGACCTATCCGGACCCGGTCGCCGCCGCGCTGCGCGCGGAAGACGCCGGCGCCGACCTGATCACGCTGCATCTGCGCGAAGACCGCCGCCACATCCAGGACGCGGACGTCTACGCCATGCGTCCGCAGTTGCGCACGCGCATGAATCTCGAATGCGCGGTCACGGCGGAAATGCTGGAGATCGCCTGCGCGGTCAAGCCCAACGACGTCTGCCTGGTGCCCGAAAAGCGCACCGAGCTCACCACCGAAGGCGGGCTGGAAGTGGCGGGCGCCATGGGCCCGGTATCCGACGCGGTGGCCCTGTTGGCCGAAGCCGGCATCCGCGTGTCGCTCTTCATCGATCCGGATCCGGTCCAGATCGCCGCGGCGGCCAAGGCCGGCGCGCCCGTGATCGAACTGCACACGGGCGCCTACGCCGAAGCCGAGGGCGACGCCGCGCAGGCCGAGCTGCAACGCCTGCGCGTGGCGGTGGCCGAAGGGCTGCGCCATGGCCTGCGCGTGAACGCCGGCCACGGCCTGCACTACGGCAACGTCGCCCCGGTGGCCGCGCTGGACGGCATTTCCGAGCTCAACATCGGCCATGCCATCGTGGCGCAGGCGGTCTTCGACGGCTGGGAGAAGGCCGTGCGCGACATGAAGGCGCTGATGGTGCAGGCGCGCCTGCAGGCGCTGCGCGGTCTGTGACCGCCGGCCCGCCGACCCGTTCCCACCGTTAGCCGCGAGCCCGCGCCATGTCCGAGACTCCCCGCGCCGCCGCCCCAGGGGCCATCGCCGGCATCGGCATGGACCTGCTGCGCATCGATCGCATCGAACGCGCGCTGCAGCGCCATGGCGACCGCTTCGCCGAGAAGATCCTGGGCGCCGAGGAATTGCAGAAGTTCCATGCCCGCCGCGCCCGCGATCCGGCGCGCGGCCTGCGCTTCCTGGCGACGCGCTTCGCCGCCAAGGAGGCTTTCTCGAAGGCGATCGGATTGGGCATGCGCATGCCCATGACCTGGCGGCGCGTGCAGACGCTGAACGCGCCCGGCGGCCGGCCCGTGCTGGTGATCGCGCCCGAACTGCTGGACTGGTACGTCCAGCGCTTCGGCGCGGCCCATGTTTCCATTACCGACGAATCCGACATGGCCGCCGCCTACGTGGTGGTCGAACGCAAGCCTTGATCCGCGGGCCCCGAGCCTATCGCCCCCCGGCCGGCTTGCCAGACTTAGACAGAAGGACAGCCTGACATGGCCAAGAAAAAATCCAGGGCGGTCCTGCCGCCCGGCCCCGTAATGGTCGACGTGGCGGGATACGCGCTGACGAAGGAAGAGAAGAAGCGCCTGCGCCATCCGCTGGTCGGCGGCGTCATCCTCTTCGCCCGCAACTTCGAGAACCGCCGCCAGCTGACCGCCCTGACTCGCCAGATCCACAAGGCGCGCAAGGAACCGCTGCTGATCCTGGTGGACCATGAAGGCGGCCGCGTGCAGCGCTTCCGCGAAGACGGCTTCACCCCGCTGCCCGCCATGCGCGAGCTGGGCGCCCTCTGGGACCGCGATCCGCTGCAGGCGATGCGCCTGGCGACCGAGGCCGGCTACGTGCTGGCCGCCGAACTGCGCGCCTGCGGCGTGGACATGAGCTTCACGCCGGTGCTGGACCTGGACTACGGCGTCAGCAAGGTGATCGGCAACCGCGCCTTCCACCGCGATCCGCGCGTGGTCGCCATGCTGTCGCGCGCGCTCATCCAGGGCCTGCAACTGGCCGGCATGTCGGCCTGCGGCAAGCATTTCCCGGGGCACGGCTTCGTGGAAGCGGATTCGCACCACGAGATCCCCGTGGATGAGCGCCCGCTGGATCGCATCCTGGAGGAAGACGCCGCGCCGTACGCCTGGCTGGGCGACGCGGTGCTGCCCTCGGTGATGCCCGCGCACGTGATCTATCCCAAGGTGGACAAGCATCCCGCCGGCTTCTCCAAGCGCTGGGTGCGGGACATCCTGCGCAAGCGCCTGGGCTATGACGGCGTGGTGTTCTCGGACGACCTGACGATGGAAGGGGCCTCGGTGGCGGGCGACATCCTGGCCCGCGCCAAGGCCGCGCTGGGCGCCGGTTGCGATATGGTACTGGTATGCAACCGGCCGGACCTGGCGGACGAACTGCTGTCGCGCCTGGAGTTCGATCATCCGCCCGAATCCGTGGCCCGGATCCGCCGGCTGATGCCGCGCTTCGATGCGCCGGACTGGGATACCCTGCAGGCCGAAACCCGTTATCAGAATGCCCGACGACTTCAATCTCAAATCGTTCCTGGCTGACCTGCCGCACCTGCCGGGCGTATACCGGCACCTGGATGCGGCCGGCGAGGTCATGTATGTCGGCAAGGCGCGCGACCTGAAGAAGCGCGTCTCGTCGTATTTCCAGAAGAACCTGGCCAGCCCGCGCATCGCCCAGATGGTGGCGAAGGTGGCGCGGCTGGAGGTGACGGTCACGCGCTCCGAGGCGGAAGCGCTGATCCTGGAAAACAACCTCATCAAGAGCCTGAAGCCGCGCTACAACATCCTGTTCCGCGATGACAAGTCCTATCCGTACCTGCTGATCACCGGCCACGCCTGGCCGCGCATCGCCTATTACCGCGGCGCCACCAACAAGCGCGGCCAGTATTTCGGCCCGTTCCCCAATGCCTGGGCCGTGCGCGAAACCATCCAGATCCTGCAGAAGGTGTTCCGCCTGCGCACCTGTGAGGACACCGTTTTCGCCAACCGCTCGCGGCCCTGTCTGCTGCATCAGATCGGCCGTTGCTCGGCGCCCTGCGTCGGCGCCATCGAGGCGGCCGAGTACGAGCGCGACGTGCAGCGCGCCGTGCGCTTCCTGAACGGGGAAGCCAAGGACGTGATGGGCGAGATCGAAACCCGCATGCTGCAGGCCGCCGGCGAGCTGCGCTTCGAGGAGGCCGCCGCGCTGCGCGACCAGATGGGATCGCTGGCCCGCGTGCTGCACCAGCAGACCATGGAAAACGTCAGCGGCGAAGACACCGACATCATCGCGGTGGCCATCGCCGGCGGCAAGGTCTGCGTGAACCTGGCGATGGTGCGAGGCGGCCGCCACCTGGGCGACAAGCCGTTCTTCCCCTCGCACGCCGAGGGCGAGGCGGCGCCCCAGGTGCTGGAGGCCTTCGTGGCCCAGCACTACACCGACAATGCCTTGCCGCCCGTGCTGGTCTGTTCGCACGCGTTGCCGGATTCAGGCCTGATCGACCTGCTGGTGGAGCAGGCCGGCGGCCGGCCCTCGCGGGTGCTGACGCGTCCGCAGGGCACTCGCCGGGCATGGCTGGAACAGGCCGGAAAGAATGCCGAGATGGCCCTGGCGCGCGCGCTGACCGAATCCGGGGCCCGCGCGGCCCGCACGCTGGCGCTGGCCGAGGCGCTGGAACTGGACACCGACGAAGCGGCGCTGGATGCGCTGCGCATCGAGTGCTTCGATATCAGCCATACCGCCGGCGAGGCGACGCAGGCGTCCTGCGTGGTGTTCGAGCACCACGACATGCAGCCTTCGCTCTACCGCCGCTACAACATCGCCGGCATCACACCCGGCGACGATTACGCCGCCATGCGCCAGGTGCTGACCCGCCGCTTCGCCAAGGTGGCCGACGGCGAGGCGCCCATGCCCGGCCTGGTGCTGATCGACGGCGGCAAGGGCCAGGTGGAAGTGGCCCGCAAAGTGTTCGTGGAGCTGGGCCTGGACGTCCAGACGCTGGTGGGCGTGGCCAAGGGGGAAGGGCGCAAGGTCGGCCTGGAAACCCTGGTGTTCGCCGACGAGCGGCCGCCGGTCGCGCTGGGCGGCGAATCCGCCGCCCTGATGCTGATCGCCCAGGTGCGGGACGAGGCGCACCGATTCGCCATCACCGGCATGCGCGCGCGCCGCGCCAAGGCGCGCAACGTGTCCCGCCTGGAGGAAATCGAAGGCGTCGGCGCCCGCCGCCGCCAGCGCCTGCTGGCCCGGTTCGGCGGTTTCTCCGGCGTGGCCTCCGCCAGCATCGAAGACCTGGCGTCCGTGGACGGCATCTCCCAAGAGCTGGCCATCCGCATCTATGAAGCCCTACGGTAAGGCTGCCCACACTCTTGTAGCCTATAGCGCAGATGCCCCGACAGCCGCGGATCGCCCAAGCCAGGCCGCGCGGATCCGGCTCCGCCGGTCCGCAGCGGCGCCCCCCTGGGGGGAAGCGCCGCAGGCGCTTCGGGGGGGGGACCCCATCTTACTGTTAGCATACGGACACTATGCCAATTAACGTACCCATTATCCTGACATGGCTGCGCATCGCCATGATTCCGCTGGTGGTCGGGCTGTTCTACCTGCCCGAGAGCTGGATGTCCGTGCCCACGCGCGACACCCTTGCTGCCTGGGCCTTCATCATCGCGGCCCTGACTGACTGGTTCGACGGCTGGCTGGCCCGCCGCTGGAACCAGACTTCCGCCTTCGGCGCTTTCCTGGATCCGGTGGCCGACAAGCTCATGGTTTGCGCCGCGCTGATCGTCCTGCTGGACCTCAGCCGCGTCGATGCCTTCATTTCCCTGATCATCATCGGCCGGGAAATCACGATTTCCGCTTTGCGCGAATGGATGGCCAAGATCGGCGCCAGCGCCAGCGTGGCGGTGCACCGCCTCGGCAAGTTCAAGACGGCCGCGCAGATGATCGCGATCCCGTGCCTGCTGTACAACCAGCCGATCCACGGCGTCAGCACCAAGCTGCTGGGCGACGTGCTGATCGTGGTCGCGGCGGTGCTGACGGTGTGGTCGATGCTGTACTACCTGCAGCGCGCCTGGCCCGCCATCCGCGAGAAGGCCCTGTAATCGGGGGATCATCCCGCGCAGGTAAGGTTTGCATGACGGCGGCAGGCTCGCGCAAGGCAGCCGCCGTTACACTCTAAGAGCGATCCGCCGGCCCGACCGGCACGGCGCCTGCGCCGCAATCGCCCAGAATCCAACGCCCGGAGCGCCCGGACGTTGCCGGAGACAACCCGCGCGCTGCCGCAGGCGCCGCGCACCTTGCCGCTGCCCGCGGCCTTTTGCAATGAACACCGCTGCGAATACCCTGGCCATGGACGCCGCCGTCCGCCGGCGCGACTGGAAGATCATCCTGCTGATCGGGGTGGCCCATGCTTCCTCGCACTTTTTCCAACTGGTCCTGCCCTCGCTCTATGTTTCCCTGGGCAATGCCTTCGGGCTGGATTTCGCCCGCCTCGGGCTGCTGGTCTCGACCTTCTACGTGGTGTCGGGCATCGGGCAGGCCTCGTCGGGCTTCGTCGTGGACCGGATCGGGGCGCGGCCGGTGCTGTGGTTCGGGCTGACGTGCTTCGTGCTGTCCGGGCTGCTGATCGGGTCGGCCAATGGCTACGCGATGCTGATCGCGGCCGCCGTCGTGGGCGGCATCGGCAATTCGGTGTTCCACCCGGCCGATTATTCCATCATCAACCATCGCATCACCGCGCCGCGCCTGGGGCATGCGTTCTCCGCGCACGGGCTGACCGGCAACCTGGGCTGGGCGCTCACGCCCGTGTTCATGACGACCATCACGCTGCTGGCGGACTGGCGGGTGGCGGCCTATAGCGCGGCCGGCCTGGTCGCGCTGGTGCTGTTGCTGACGGTGCTGGGCCGCGACCTGCTGGGCGGTCCGCTGCCGCAGGAAGGCCAGGCCGAGCCCGAGGCCGCCAAGCCCGCCGTGAGGCCGGCGGCCAAGCCGCAGGAAGGCGTGCTGGCCACCCTGGCCACGCTGTTGTCCAAGCCGGCGTTGTGGGGCGCGTTCCTGTTCTTCGCCTGCACCTCGATCGCGCTCTCCTCGGTGCAGAACTACACCATTCCGCTCCTGGGCCAGCTGTACGACCTGTCGAAGGTCGCCGCCAGCTCGGCGCTGTCGGGCTATATGGTGGCCTCCGCCGTGGGCATGGCCGCGGGCGGCTTCCTCGTCTCGGCCACGCCGCGCACGGAGCGCACCGTGATGGTGGCGCTGATCCTGGCGGGCCTGACGCTGGTGGTGCTGGCGCTCGGCCTAGTGCCGGCCGTGCTGGCCGCGCCGGTCGTCGCGCTGGCCGGCTTCTGCTCCGGCGTGGCCGCGCCGTCCCGCGATATGCTGATCCGCCGCGTGACGCCCAAGGGTTCCACGGGCTCGGTCTATGGCCTGGTTTACTCCGGCATGGACGTGGGCTCGGCCCTGGGACCGCTGGCGTTCGGCCTGCTGCTGGACGCGGGCCTGCGCCAGGGCCCCTGGGTGGGCGCGGGCGTGGCGTTCGCGGTGGCGGCCCTGCTGGCGCAGTGGATCGCGGTGCAGGCGCGCCGCGCCGAACCGCCCGCCGCGGCCGGAGCGGCGGCCCGCTCCTGATCTCCCCGGCCGCCGCCGCGGCGGCCGTTTGACGCGACGCAAAGCCCGCCCGGCTTCAGCCTGATGTAATGACCCTGCATACGAAGAGGTTATTACCCAGGAGAAGCATATGAGTAAGGCAAGCGCGTTGCTGGCTGCGGGGATCGCCCTGAGCTGTTGGACCACTCTGGCCTCGGCCGCGTCGCAGGAACCGATACAGCCGGTGGAACCGGCCGTCATCAAGGAGCCGGCCAAGGTCGAGCTCGGCAAGAAGCTGTTCTTCGATCCGCGCCTGTCGCGGTCCGGCGCGATTTCCTGCAACTCCTGCCACAACCTGGGCATGGGCGGCTCGGACAACCTCAAGGCTTCCATCGGCCACCAGTGGCAGCAGGGTTCGATCAACTCGCCTACGGTGCTCAACTCCAGCCTCAACATCGCGCAGTTCTGGGACGGGCGCGCCAAGGACCTGCGCGAGCAGGCGGGCGGGCCGATCGCGAACCCGATGGAGATGGCGTCCACCCACGAGCTGGCCATCCAGGTGCTGAATTCCATCCCCGGCTACCGGGCGGAGTTCAAGCAGGTCTTCGGCAAGGACGGGATCACGATAGACGAGGTGACCGGCGCGCTGGCCGCGTTCGAGGAAACGCTGGTGACGCCCAATTCGCGCTTCGACCAGTGGCTGCGCGGCGACAAGAAGGCGCTGACGGTGCGCGAGCTGGCCGGCTACGAGCTGTTCAAGAACAGCGGTTGCGTGGCGTGCCACAACGGCGTGGCGGTGGGCGGCAATTCGTTCCAGAAGATGGGCCTGGTCGCGCCCTACCAGACGGACAACAAGGCGGAAGGGCGCGCGGCGGTGACGGGCAAGGACGCCGACCGCTTCAACTTCAAGGTGCCCACCTTGCGCAACGTGGCCCTGACCTATCCGTACTTCCATGACGGCGAGGCGGCCACGCTGACGCAAGCCGTGGACGTGATGGGCCGGCTGCAGCTGGGCCGGACCTTCTCGCCGGACGAGAACGCGCAGATCGTGGCGTTCCTGAAGACGCTGACGGGCGACCAGCCGGCGATCCAGTACCCGCTGCTGCCGCCGTCGGAAGACGAAACGCCGCGGCCCGAACCCTTCGTGAAATAAGGGCAGGCGCTACTGGCGGACCGTGCGCAGGTCCGCCGGGGGCGCGGCTTCGAAATTGCTGCGCCACGGGTTGATGTCCAGGCCGCCGCGGCGCGTGTAGCGCGCGTAGACCGTCAACAGCTCGGGCCGGCAGGCGTGCATGATGTCGGTGTAGATGCGCTCGACGCAATGCTCGTGGAATTCGGCATGCTGGCGGAACGAGACGATGTAGCGCAGCAGGGATTCGCGGTCGATGGGCGCGCCGCGGTAGCGGATCTGCACGCTGGCCCAGTCGGGCTGGCCCGTGACCGGGCAGTTCGACTTCAGCAGGCGCGAGGCCAGCGTTTCCTCGACCGTGTCGCCCGGACGGGTGCGCAGCACCTCCGGCGCCGGCTCGTAGGTATCGATCTCGATGTCCAGCTTGTCGATATAAATGCCGTCCAGTTCGCCCATCTGCAATTCGGAGAAGCGCTGGGGCAGGAAGAAATCCAGCCCGACCGGGGCGCCGGCCGCGGCGCTCAGGTCGCGCTCCAGCCGGCCGCGCAAGGCGGCCGAATTGACCAGCCGGGTCTGGTTGAACGAATTCAGATAGAGCTTGAACGACTTGGATTCGATGATGTTCGGGCTGTCGGCCGGCACCGAGAAAGTGGCCATGGCGATGCGGGGCTTGCCCTTGGCGTCCAGCCACGACAGTTCGTAGGCGTTCCAGAGGTCCACGCCCGTGAACGGGAGCTTGTCGTCTGCCAGGTTCAAGGCGGCGCGATTGTGCGAGCGCGCGATGGGAAAGAGCAGGGTCGGGTCGTACTGCGAGACGTAGGACACGCTCTGGCCGAGCGGGCCGTGGGACAAGGTCATGGCGGAATCAGGGAAACAGGGGGAATGCACGCATTGTAGGCGCTTGGAAGAGCCTCATTTTTTGCATGGTGAAATGTAACCTTCGCCATATGAAAGTGCCTGCTGCGCAGCAGCGCCGGTCCATTTCACAGATGACAATTGCGTTTCGTGATACGAAATTGATTTTGTAATTCATTGATTTTAATGAAGAATATTTTTCGTCTTGTATAAGACATAAGCTCACCTTGCTCTGCAGCAGAGGCATAGACTTTCTCCAACGATTCACGCAATGCAAGACGCGAATCTTTTGAAGTCTTTCCCATCACTGACCAGGAGCATCACCATGAGCACCCGCGAAACCGAAATCCGCAATCTGCAGAAGGACTGGGCCGAGAACGCCCGCTGGCAAGGCATCAAGCGCGACTACAGCGCCGAAGACGTCATCCGCCTGCGCGGCTCCATCGGCGTGGAACACACGCTGGCGCGCCGCGGCGCCACCCGCCTGTGGGAACTCCTGCATAGCGAGCCGTTCGTGAATTCGCTGGGCGCCCTCACCGGCAACCAGGCCATGCAGCAGGTCAAGGCCGGCCTGAAGGCCATCTATCTGTCGGGCTGGCAGGTCGCCGGCGACGCCAACCTGGCCGGCGAGATGTACCCCGACCAGTCGCTGTACCCCGCCAACTCGGTGCCGCAGGTGGTCCGCCGCATCAACAATTCGCTGTCGCGCTGCGATCAGATCCAGTGGATGGAAGGCAAGAACCCGGGCGACGAGGGCTATATCGATTTCTTCGCGCCGATCGTGGCCGATGCCGAAGCGGGCTTCGGCGGCGTGCTGAACGCTTTCGAACTGATGAAGGCCATGATCGAGGCCGGCGCGTCGGGCGTGCACTTCGAAGACCAGCTGGCTTCGGTGAAGAAATGCGGCCACATGGGCGGCAAGGTTCTGGTGCCCACCCGCGAAGCGGTGTCGAAGCTGGTGTCGGCCCGCCTGGCGGCCGATACGATGGGCACGCCCACCGTGCTGCTGGCGCGCACCGACGCGGACGCGGCGGACCTGGTGACGAGCGACGTGGATGAAAACGACCGCCCCTTCATCACCGGCGAGCGCACCGTGGAAGGCTTCTTCCGCACCCGCGCCGGTATCGATCAGGCGATTTCGCGCGGTCTGGCCTATGCGCCGTACGCGGATCTGATCTGGTGCGAAACGTCCACGCCCAATCTGGAGTACGCCCGCAAGTTCGCCGAGGCCGTTCATCGCCAGTTCCCGGGCAAGCTGTTGGCGTACAACTGCTCGCCGTCGTTCAACTGGAAGAAGAACCTGGACGACGGCACCATCGCCAAGTTCCAGCGCGAGCTGGGCGCGATGGGCTACAAGTTCCAGTTCATCACGCTGGCCGGCTTCCACGCGCTGAACTACGGGATGTTCGAGCTGGCCCACGGCTACGCTCGCCGCCAGATGAGCGCTTTCGTGGAGTTGCAGCAAAAGGAATTCGCCGCTGCCGAGATGGGCTTCACCGCCGTGAAGCACCAGCGCGAAGTGGGCACGGGCTACTTCGACGCCGTGACGCAGACGATCGAAGGCGGCCAGTCCTCGACCACGGCGCTGACGGGCTCCACCGAGGAAGCCCAGTTCGAGCACGGCAAGGCCCAGAAGGCCGCGTAAGCGGACAGGGTAGGAGAGTGATGCAGTTGTAGTTGCTGTTGTAGGGTGGATTTGGGTGCCTCCGGGCACCCTTTTTTTTGGGCTACTGTTTCTGTGGGCGGGTGAGGGGCGGGGGGCTTTCGTGTGTTGAGGCTGTGGGCTTGGGGTGGGTTTGCTGCGTTCTTGGGGCGCCCGTCGCGTCGGGGGCCTGGGGCGCGCGGGGCCACGATTGCGGTCCGGAGCCTTCGCTCCGGACTGCCCCCTTGTCATCTTCGTCACCGCCTGCGGCGGTTCCTTCAGATTCCCTCGGGCTTATCGACGCCCCGCGCACCCCAGGCCCCCGACGCGACGGGCTCTGGTGGTTGAAACCTGGCGGTCGCTGGGGAGGGCTGGGTGCTTGGGGTTCTCGCCCCGGGTAGTGGGGTGATGGAAGATCTTGCGGGGCCCGCCCCAAGCCGGCCGCGCGGGCGGCCTTTTGGGGCTTACGCGGTTCGTCGGATTGGATGGTTTTTTTCGAAAGCGGTTGCTTTGTTGCTTTGTCGTTTTGTTGCTTTGCTGCGCTGCCGCTTTGCCGGTCCCTTGGGACGGCGGCTTGCGAGGGCGGCGAGGGTTGTGTGGAGGGCGGCCTCTTTAGCGCTGCGCGCCGTCCAGCAGGGCTTGCACCAGGCGGTTGTCCTGGTCCGATTGGCGGCATACGAAGGCGATCTGGCGGTAGGGCGCGTCCTTGCCCAGTTGCAGCACGCGGACGGGATGGACGTCGAGGAGGTTGGGGCCGGGCTCGGGGAGGATGCAAACGCCCAGGCCCTCGGATACCAGCGCGGTGAGGGCGGCCAGCGACTGGAGGTCGATGCGGCATCGGGCGAAGGGGGCGTGGCGCGCGACGTAGCGCGCGGCCAGGCGGCCGCCGATGGTGGTCTTGTCGAAGCGGATCCATTCGTATTGCTGGAACAGTTCCGCGACGGTTTTTTCCCGTGAATGGGGCGGGGCGATCAGCACCAGCTTTTCGCGGAACAGCGGCGTCCAGGCTAGCCGGCTGGAGCCGCCGGTTTCCGGGCGGGCGATGATGGCGGCGTCGATTTCGCCGGTTTTCAGTTTCTCGGCGAGTTCGGTGCCGCGGCCGCGCACCAGCCGGACGTCCAGCCTTGGGTAGCGTTCCCGCAGCACGCGCAGCAGGGGCGGCAGCAAGGTGACTTGCAGCGGTTCGATGGTGCCGAGCCTGACGCGTCCTTCGACTTCGGGCGTGCTGCGCCGGCGCAGTTCGTCCAGCCGCGACAGCGCGTCCTGCAGGACGGCGTCGACTTCGGCGGCGAAGGCGTTGGGCCTGACCTGTAGCGCGGAGCGGTCGAACAGCGGCTGTCCGAAGTATTCCTCCATCTGCTTCATCTGCAGGCTGACCGCGCTGGGAGACAGGTTCATGTCGGCCGCGCCCGCCGCGAAGCTGCCGCCGCGCAGGACGGCGTTGAGGGTACGGAAAGATTCGATCTTCATCAGAAATCCTCACGTAGTGTTTTAAGAATCCTCGCTTTATATCATCAGTCGGGCGGCCTAGTATCGCTGCGACAAGACAAGAACGGCTGGCGCCTTTCAGGCATGCGTCGCATGCACGCCGGACCGCAGACAGGGAGACATGCCATGAACAGAATCCTCGCGCGCCTGGCGGCCGCGTGCCTGGCCGGAGGGCTGGCCGCGGGCGCGGCCGCCGCGCCGCCCGCCTTGCCGCAGACGATCACGATGGTGGTGCCGTTTCCGCCTGGCGGCAGCAACGACGTGTTCGCGCGCGTGTTGGCCGAAAAGCTGGGCGGCCGGATTTCGTCCACGGTCATCGTCGAGAACCGCCCCGGCGCGGGCGGCGCCATCGGCGCGGAATACGTGGCCCGGGCGCCCAAGGACGGATCGGTGCTGATGCTGTCGTCGTCCACGCTGACGACCAACGCGGCGGTGCAGACCAACCTGAAGTACGACGTGGTGAGCAGCTTCGCGCCGGTGGCGATGCTGGCGCGCAGCCCGATGGCGCTGGTGGTGGGGCAGGAGTCCCCGTACCGGTCGATGGCGGACCTGCTGGCCGTGGGCCGCAAGGAGCCGGGCAAGCTGACCTACGGCAGCGCGGGGCTGGGATCGGTGAACCAGATGGCCAGCGAGATCCTGGCGGGCGGCGAGAAGACGACCTTCGTCCACGTTCCGTACAAGGGCATGTCGCATGCGCTCAACGATCTTGCGGGCGGACGGGTCGATTTCGTGATTGGCAGCTTCGCGTCCACGGCCTCGCTGCTCAAGGGCGGCAAGCTGCGCGTCCTGGCGGTGACGTCGCCCGAGCGTTCGCAGTTCTATCCGGATCTGCCCACCATCGGCGAAGGGCAGCCCGGCTATTCGGTGGAACTGTGGTGGGGCGTGCTGGCCCCCGCGGGCACGCCCGCGCCGCTGGTCGAGCAGCTCAACGCGGAGATCCGGGGCATCGTCAACGATCCCAGGATGCGCGCCATGTTCGCCGAGGAAAGCGCGGTTCCGGCCGAGCTGACCGCGCCGCAGTTCGCGGCGCTGGTGCAGGCCGACGCCACCAAGTGGAAGCAGGTGGCGGCCGATCGCAATATCTCCATCCAATGAGCGGAAAACGCCGTTACCCGAGAGTCCACGCATGAGAAGCAAACTGTTCGTTCCGGGATCGCGTCCCGAGTTGTTCGCCAAGGCGCTGGCCGGTCCGGCCGACGCCCTGTCGTTCGATCTGGAGGACGCCGTGGCGCCCGAGCGCAAGGAGGAGGCCCGCGGGCATCTGGCCGGCCTGCTGGCGTCCGCCGAGGCGGGCGCGGCCGCGAAGACGCTGATCGTGCGCGTCAATGCGCTGGATTCGGCGCATTTTCATGCGGATCTGCAGGCGGTGGTGCGCAAGGGCCTGGGGATGGTGAACCTGCCCAAGGCGGAGAGCGAGGCGGACGTGCGGACGGCGGCGGGCGCGATCGATCAGGCGCGGCGGGCCAACGGCGTGGACCATCCCGTCGGGCTGCTGCTGAATATCGAGTCGCCGCGGGCGTTGCGCCGCGCGGCGGCGCTGGCCGCGGCCCATCCCGCCGTGGTGGGCCTGCAGCTCGGGTTGGGTGACTTGTTCGAGCCGGCGGGCATCGATCGGCGCGAACCCGCGGCGGTGCGCCAGGCGATGCTGACGGTGCGCCTGGCGGCGGCGGAGGCGGGCGTGTTCGCCTACGATTCGGCGTTTGCCGACATCGAGGATACGGCGGGCTTCCAGGCGGAGGCCGAGTTGGCGCGCCGCCTGGGGTTCATCGGCAAGAGCTGCATTCATCCCAGGCAGGTGGCGCTGGCCAACGCCGCCTTCCGGCCGACCGACGCGGAAGTGGCGCATGCCCGCCGGGTGGTGCTGGCGGCCGGCGAGGCCGGCGCCAGAGGCGTCGCCGCCTTCGTGGTGGACGGCCGCATGATCGACGGTCCGTTCCTGCGCCGTGCCGAGGCGGTCCTGCGCATGGTCGCGGGCGAGGGGGCGCGATGACGGCCGCCGCGACGATGCCGGCGAGCGCGGGCCCGCTGGACGGCGTGCGGGTCCTGGACTTGAGCGCCTATATCGCCGGCCCCTACGGCTGCGCGCTGCTGGCGGACCAGGGGGCGGACGTGATCAAGGTGGAGCCGCCCGCGGGCGACAATCTGCGCAAGTATCCGTCGACGCTGGAGGCGGAGAGCCGGGCCTTCCTGGGCGTCAACCGCGGCAAGCGCGGGCTGGTGCTGGATCTGAAGCGCGAGGACGCCCGGGCCGCGCTGCGGGAGCTGGTCGCGCGCGCCGACGTGTTGGTGCATAACTTCCGGCCCGCCGTGCCGCCGCGCCTGGGGATCGCCTACGAGCAGCTGGCGGAGATCAATCCGCGGCTGATCTATTGCGCGGTCACCGGCTACGGCGAAACCGGGCCGCTGAAAGACAAGGCGGGCTACGACCAGGTGCTGCAGACCATGACCGGGATGTGCGCGTTGCAGGGCAAGCCCGAGGGGCCGCCCGAAGTGCTCTACGGGTCGGTGGTGGACTATTACGCGTCCGCCATGGTGGCCTCGGGCGTGGCCTCCGCGCTGTACGAGCGCGAGCGTAGCGGCCGGGGCCAGTACGTGGGCGTTTCCCTGCTGCGCAGCGCGCTGGCGCTGCAGTCGGCGCGTCTGGTGTGGGCCGAGGGCGAGCCCCGGCAGATCGGGCGCGACATGCGCTCGGGCGGCATCACGGGGATCCATCCCACCGGCGAGGGCTACTTGTACATCTCGGCGAATACGCCGCATTTCTGGCAGGCGCTGTGCGCCAGGACCGGCCTGCACGCGCTGGCGGCCGACGAGCGCTACGACTCGGTGCGCAAGCGCGCCCGGCACCGCGACGAGATCGTGCCGCTGTTGCGCGAGGCGCTGCGCGGCAGGACCGCGCTGCAATGGGAAGCGCTGTTCGGCGAGGACGTGCCCTGCGCGGCGGCGCGCGGCGTGGAGGACATGTTCGATTTTCCGCAGGTCCAGGCGGAAGGCATGATCTCGACTTTCGCGCATCCGGTGGTGGGCAGCTACCAGGGGTTCGCCCAGGCCATCAAGTACGGCCGCAGCCAGGCCCCGGCGCCGCGCGCCGCGCCCGCCTTCGGCGAGCACAGCGACGACGTGCTCGCCGAAGCGGGCATCGACGCCGCGCAGGCGGCGCGCCTGCGGGAGAGCGGCGCGCTGGGCTAGGGCCTGCGGGAGAGCGGCCCTGGGGCTTGCGCGAAGCGCTGTTGGGAGCAACAGGCGCTGGCGCGCGCGGTATCGCTAGAGTTCGAAGAACGCCGTGTACACCAGCCGCTCCTCCACCACCCGCCGTCGGCGCTGGGCGCCTCCGCGCTGTTCGGGCACCCACTCGTCCGTGTAGTAGCGCTCGTATTCGCGCACCGCGATGCGGGCGGGCTTGCCGCCGGGGTCGGGGATCGCGACGCCGGCCGACCAGATGACCGGATCCAGCAGGTCGCCCAGGATCGGGCCTTCCAGCACCGGCGGGAAGCGCACGACGGGGCCGACCGCCAGACCTTCGCCCAGCCAGGCCAGTTCGTTCAGCGCGGCGGGCGTGGCGATTTCGCGCAGCGGCAGTTCGCGCAGGCGGTCGGTGATGATCGGGGGAACGGGCGCGGCGGTCGCGCCGGCCGGGTCGAGCAGGCCGGAGGCCAGCACCGAGGCGTCGCTCCAGGCCAGGTCGCTGTCCAGCGCCGGGTCGCGGGTCTGGAACACCAGCTCGACGCGGTTGCGGCCGGTCTCGGGCGTCTGGCCGATGCCGGGGATGAAGGAGATGTCCAGGTATTCCGAGTCCAGCGGGAATTTCATCGGCCCGTGCGCGGGCACCACGCCGCGCAGGCTGAAGCTCAGGCGGCCGCGCTTCTGTTCGAACTGCGCGCGTCGGCGCGGCAGCACCTGCGAGAATTCCGCCTGCGTCACCCGCGACAGCTTGGCCGAATCGATGGCGTTGGGCTGGTAGCGCGCCAGCGCCAGCCGCACGAAGGGCATGTAGGCGCGCCCGGGATCGAGTTCGATATCGCAATACCAGCGCGCCCGCTCTTCGTGCCAGCGCACGCGGTGGCCCACGACGTGAACCTGCTGCGTGGGGATTTCCTGCAAGGTGACGACCTCGTCGGCCACGCGCGCGGGGAAGTCGGATACGCGCGTGCGGTGCTTGGGCTGGGGCGTGTCCCAGAGCGGGTCCATGCCCCATTGCGTCACCAGCGGCGTCAGGGTGTCGGGGACGTCGGTGAAGTTCTTGCCGTCGCCGTAGATCACCACGCCGAGCAGTTCGCCGTCGCCGGACGAGAACCATGGACGCTCCAGCCACACGCGCAACCCGTTGCCCAGCCGCGTCACGTCGAGCTTGGCGGCGCTCGCGGTTTCCTGCCAGCGGAACGTGGGCAGCACGTACATGAGGCGGGGCGCGTCCGGCGGCGCGCTGGCGCGCACGACGGTGTTCTGCGCGGCGCCGTCGCGCACGCGCACGGGCGCGCCCGGGTCGTCGTCCGCGCCGGTTTCCACCAGCGGGCCGTCGGCCACGGGGCCCGCGCGCGTCACCTTGTCCGCTTGCTCGTAGAGCGCGGGCGGCAGGTATTCGCGGAACCGGGTGGTGGCGCGCAGCCGGTAGCGGATCAGGCGGAAGCGGGTGTCGCCGAATTCGTGGCGGTTGCCGGGCGCGCGCGGCTTGGCGGGGTCGACCTGCTGTTCTTCGACCGCGTTGCTCAGGCTGAAGAGGTTGGCGTAGTTTTCCGTCAGCGGGATCTCGGCCAGCACGCCATGGCCGGCCACGCGCTCGGGACGGGGTTTGTCGGGATCGTCGACCCATTCCTGCCAGTCCGCCTCGACCTCGATCTTGCCCGTGGTGGGGCCGTGCAGCCGCACGCGGGCCTGCAGGTCCACGTGCGGTTCGCCGGCGCCGCGCTGGGGTTGGCCGGGCAGCAGCAGGACGGGATCGCACACCGGCTGCTGCGTGGCGTGGACGAGCACCAGCGGCCGGTAGGGCGTGACCATCCAGCAACTGCCGAGCACGGACGACAGGCGGAGCGTGGCGCGCTCGCCTTCGTTGCCGGCCCACGCGGGAATGCCGAAGGTGTTCGCGAGCCCCGGATTGACGAAGCTGGAATAGCGCAGCCGAGCGATGCGGCCTTTGGGCAGGTAGAAGGTGAGAACGCGTTCGGCCTCGTCCCAGGTGGGCGCGCCGTCGTCGGGATAGCGCTCGGCGCAGGGCGGATCGTCCAGGGTGGCCTTGCGCTCCTGCAGGACGATGCGGAATCCCTGCGCGTCGGGCCAGGCGCCGGCGTGCTTGACGAGCAGCACCAGTTCCTGGGCAGGCGTCTGCGCGATGACCGCGCTGGGTCCCAGGACCTTGGGCCCGGTCACGCCGGGCAGGGCGTGGCCGGCCTGCGCGCGCAGCGCGAAGCCGCCCGCCGCCGGGTCCGGCAGGTAGGGCGTGCGGACCCGCGCCTCGCGGTGGATGACGTACTGCCCGGCGGCGAGGCGCTCGCCGGTCGGGCGCTCGGCCGAGGGCGGGCCGGGAGGCACGGCGTCGGTGGTGGCGATCTTGTCCAGCGATTGCGGCGTGATCAGTTCGATCTGCGTGCCCGGGCCCGCGTCATACAGCGTGGCGGCGTCGCGCGCGGAGATTTCATAGGCCTGCTTGATGCCGGCGGGGCTGCCCATCAGGGCATCGAACAGGCCGTGCGTTTCGCATTGCAGCTGCGAGGACTTGGGCGGCACGACGTGGCGTTCGTTGGCGGGTGTGTATTCGAAGTCCGCCGAGGCGGATTGCTTGGCCGCGTCCTTGAAGTCCGGGCTGTCGCGGTAGGCGGCGGGATCCATGCCGAGGTTGCTGCGGATCACCATGCGTTCGAGCGATTCGCCTTCGCTGGTGCGGGCGCGGTGCAGCAGGGCGGGCGGATCCACCGGCTCGAAGCGCCAGTAGGTGACCGGCTGGGTGACGTTGTCGTCGTGCTCCAGCGAGGGATCGTCATGCGCCAGGCTGTTGCCGGCCAGGTCGACCAGCCGCGCGCGGAAGCGGTAGGGCATGCCGAAGCGCAGGCGCGGCAGGCTGCCCTTGAGCGCGGCGAAGCTGACGGCCAGGCCGTTGCCTTTTTCGCTGACGGTGTCCTGCACGTCTTCGGGCACTTCGCCCTGCACGCCGCTGTCGGCGTCCTGGCGGTCGCGCAGCGTGCGCCCGGGGCGCGGCGCGACCAGGCTCCAGCCGGTCCAGCGAAAGAGCGATTCATGCAGGTAGTGGTCGTCCGGCTCCTTGCCGCCGGTGGTGGAGGCGCCCTTCACGTAACCTTCGTCGTCGGGCAGCGCCAGGGGCGCGCCGCCGTCGGTGCAGCGGTAGACGCCGGAGCGCCGGCACAGCGAGCGCCAGGCTTGCGGATCGCCGGGAATCTGCGGCTGCGCGTCCACGCGGTAGCCGCGCAACAGGTCTTCGGTATAGAGCACGATGCTGCCGGGCGCGCCCGCCAGCGCGGCGTTCTTCAGCGCCGCGGCGGCAGCGTTCTGCGCGACCTCCCAGGCGCGGCCGCGCCGGGCCACGCCCAGGCCGCCCGAGCGCAGCGCGGCCACGGCCTGCTTGTCGCCGGTGGTGTAGGTCACGGCGCCGTCGGCGCCCAGCGCCAGGCTCCGGGCGACCAGGTTCTGCGCGGTCAGCAGGAAGTCCACGGTCTTCAGCGCCGCGCCGTCGGGGTCGACCTGATAGACGTCGAAGGGGCTGCGCGGCTCGTACAGGTTCCAGCTGTCGTCGGCGCGGCGCAGCTTCAGCATGCCGCGTTCGTGGTCGGGGTTGCGCGGGCGCGTGGTGAAGCGGTCCCGGTCGCCCGTCCAGGCGGTGGCGGGGCAGGCGTCGTCGGCTGGGTCGCGCGCGTCCGCCCAGCGCAGGGCCAGGAAGAAGCGGCCTTGCGCCGAGGGCGCCGCCGCCAGCTGCTGGTCCAGCGGCGAGTCCGGCGGCAGCAGGCAGTCGATGACCAGGCCCAGCTGGCGCAACAGCGCGGGGTAATCGCCGTAGGACGCGACGATGGCGTGGAAGTCCATGTCGGGAAGGGCGGGCGGCGGGGGCACGTTCTTGCCGTCCGGCCGGCGGATCTCCCGCTGCGCCTCGGTGGGCGGTTCGCGGCGGTAGAAGCGGTTGGCCTGGAACAGCGTGTATTCGGCCTGGGAATTCCACTGCTTCATCAGGTTCTGGTCGGCGTTGCTGAGCGCGGCGTCGTTCCACCGGGTGGGCAGGGCGCGCAGCGGAAAACCGACGGGAGGCAGGGGGTTGCCCTCGGCGTCCACGCCGGGCGCGGCGGCGCGGCCTTCGTAGATGCTGTGCGGCCCGTAGACCTGGCCGCGCAGCACGCGCTCAGCGCCGTCTCCGCCGTCGTCGAAGAAGCGGTCGAAGCCGGGCAGCGGCAGTTCGATGCGCCGGTCCGAGATGGGCACGACGACGGTGCGCGTGCCGCAGTCGGACAGCATGTCCTTCAACCCCGGATGCGCCTCGCGCCACGGCAGCAGGGTGGGGTGCGTGCCGGTGGCCTGCACCGCCAGCCGGCCATAGTGCTTGCGGGTCATGCCCAGCAGCGCGGCGACCGAATACGAGAACAGGTTGACCGCGCTCATGTCGCGGAAAACGAATCCCGCGACCGGCGTGGTCTTGGGCAGGAGCCGCTCCCACAGCGCGGGATCGGCCAGCGGCGCCGGTTCCAGCTCGATTTCGTCGGCGCCGGATTTGAGCGCGAAGCGCACCCGCTCCAGCGTGCGCGGCCAGTTCACCCAATCCGGAAAGGCGCGCAGCCGCTGCTCGTTCGCGGCTTCGGGCGTGAGGCGGGGCGAGGCCACGATGGAGATGCGCAAGCGGCCGGCGTCGGCGCCGTCGGGCACGCGGCCATTGGGGATTGCGGTCCAGACGATGGTTTGCTTGGCCATGGGGGGCTCCTCAGGCAAAGGCTTCGGCGTACTCGCGCCACGCGTATTCCGTGTCGTCGTCGATCTGCGCCAGTTCCTGCGCCAGCGGCAGGTCCGGTCTCGGTCCCATCAGGTCGCGGAAGCCCGGGTCGCCGTTGGAGCCGGCGAACTTGCGCTCGCACGACAGCGATACGCTCATCGAGAACATGAAGACCTCGATCTCGACGGTGATGGTGGCGCGTCCGGCGCACTTGCCGCTCTCGAACTCGTACCGCAGTTCCAGGTAAATCTCGATCGAGATGCTGACGATGCCCAGCACGCTCACGCAGCCGCCCATGCGGAAGTAGCCGGCCAGCGAGCAGGCGTTCTTCTCCATCCGGAAGTAGATGCCCGCCATCACGTGCACGCCGCCCGAGGCCACGCCCAGGTTCACCGAGACGCTGGCGCCGAACTCGAACGCGGCCTCCATGATCTGGATGCCGCTGGGGTCCAGCGTGATGCCGAAGAAGCCGCCGCCGCCGAACATGCAGACCGACAGGTTGAAGGGCTGCTCGCGCGTGCAGAAGTTAAAGCGCACGGCCAGGGGCTGGCCGATGAAGGGCACGGTGAAGCCGGCTCCCAGGCTCAGGTTGGACAGGTTGAACACCCCGATCGCGATGGCAGGCAGCGCCAGGTCGAAGCCCGCGTCCACGCCCTTGGGCGAAATGTCCAGGTAGGGCGGGTCGGAGAAGCCGTCCAGCGGGATCAGGTCGCGCAGCGTTTCCACGAAGGACAGCGGGCCGACGAACTTGATGTCGGTGAGCAGCACGTCCACGTCCATCTTCGCGGCCGTGTCGATGCGGAACTCGATTTTCTCGAAGTTCAGTTCCAGGAAGCTGGCCGGCGCGATCAGCACCAGATCGAAGCTCTTGAGCGAACAGGTGACCGACAGCTTGGGCGCGCTCTGTCCGTTCTTGCGGACGCGGGCCTCCACCGCGACGCGAAAGCCGTGCGGATCGTTGGCGACGAAGAGCGGCGGGTCGCCGGCCTTGATCGACCAGTTGCGTATCACCGGGTTCCAGTCGAAGCGCAGGGTCAGCTCGTCGCCGGTAAGCAGTTCCAGCAGCTCGGCGCTGGCCAGCACGGCGTCCACCGCCAGCTGCACCGCGCGTAGCGCCGTCTGCGCGACCTGGCGCGGGGCGCCTTCCAGCAGCCGCGCGCTCCCGACGGTGTCCGACAGGGGCTGGGCCGCGGCCGAGATCGCTTGCAGGCGCGGCTTGAGCGCGGCGGCATCGGCGAACAGTTCGTCCAGCTGGTCCGGATGGCCGACGACGGCGTCCAGCGCGTCGTACAGCGCCTTGCCCTGCGTCAGCAGCACGGGCACGAGGCCCACGCTGTCGGCCAGGGTCAGGGTCAGGCTGGCGGCCTGCAACAGCGATTGTCGATACCCGTCGGGCAGGCCCACGCCGTTCACTTTCGCGTCGGCCGTGGTCCGCAGCGCCTGGGCCGCGGCGCGCGCGGCGTCGAGCGCCGCGGGCAGCCCGGGCAGGGTGGGGACGGCGTCGAAGGACTGGCCCTCCAGCTGCTTGACCTGCGCGAGCACCGCGTCCAGCGCGGCGGTGAGCGCGTTGACGCGCGCCCGCGCATCCTGCACCAGCGCCTGCGCATAAGCCTGCGCCTGGCCCAGCAGGTCTTCGAGGGTGGCGCGCAGCGCCTTCAAGGCGCCTTCGGCGATGCGGCCGGGCTGCTGGGCCAGGTCCGCCACCAGGCCGTAGAGTCGGCCCATGTCGTTGACCAGACTTTCCAGCTGCGAGCAGGCTTCCGATACGAAGCGCGGCACCTGTTCGGGCTTGCCGGCGGCATCCGCCACGGCCTCGATCACCTCGCCCAGCGGGATGCAGCCGAACAGCAGCGGCAGGGGCAGGTCGGACAGGGTTTTGGGAAAGACGTCTTCGCCGCTCATCCTGCCCGCCACGAATTCCTCCACCTTGCCGCTGACCGGCCCCGCCAGGCGCGACAGCGCCGTGGGACGCAGGTTGGGCTGCACGAAGCCTCCCGCGCGGTCGCCTTGCGACGAGAAGTCCAGCGCCGCGCCGCCGCGATGGATGGGGTCGGCGTCGATGTCGCCGAAGACCTGGCCGGCATTGGCGGCGTCGAAACCGAACTTCAGGTAATGGGCATTCCAGCTGAGCGTGCTGGTCTTGTCGCTGCCGGTCAGCTTGGACAGGGCCGCGATGCGGATCGAGGCGCGCCGGATGCCGGGGTAGAACAGCGGGCCGTTCAAGGAATCGCTGTAGGCGCGCAGCTGGGCGTTGCCCGGTTCCACCACGGCGTCGAACTCGATGGAGTCCACCTGCGCGGCGGTATCGCCGGCCTTGCGGCTGGGCGCCAGCGTGACGCGCTGCTGCTTGAGCAGCGCGATGCGGCGGTCGCTGCGCTCGGGCTTGCGCCAGGCCGTCTGGGTCTTGACGGCGAAGGTCTCGGCCGCGCCGTAGCTGGGCGCCAGCCACAGCCCCCGCTGTTCGCGCGGGCTGGCGTAGCCCCCGTCCATGAAGATCATGGGCAGGTCGAACTGCACGCTGCGGCCGTCGATGTCGGTGGCCGAACAGGCGAACTTGAACGGGGCGCCGGCCACGCAGGGCCAGAACAGCAGCTGCCCCATGTTGTCGATGTTGCAGGCGGCGTCGGTGGGCCGGTCCAGGCTGGGCGTGACGGCGGTGAGGATGCGCACGCTGGAGAACGGCATCTGGCGATGCAGGAATATCGGGTCGCCGCCGTCGCGCGCCTGCAGGTCGGGGTCGGCGTACACGCGCTCGCGTTGCCGCACGATGATGAACAGGCGCTGGCGCAGGTAGGCGGTGTTGCCGGCCGTGCCGGGATGGAATTTGCGCTCGCTGACTTTCACGAGCGAGGCGCGATGGCCGAAGGGGAACAGGAAGCCCTTATAGACGATGCGCACGAAGTGGTCGCGGCCCATGGCGCCGCGATGGGTCCACTCTTCCAGCGACAGCCCGGGCGCGTCCCAGTTGCCGCGCGAGTCGAGCCACGCGCCCAGCGCCGACAGCATCAGCAGCCGGGCGTCGACCGGCTGGGGCGTGTAGTTGGCGACCGAGAAGTTCGACGACAGATGGGCGATCTGGTAGCGGTCGAAGTCCGTCATCGGCATGCGGAACGGCCAGTTGTCCGGCTTCGGCAGCTGGGTGTCGGCCGGCACCGGAAACGCCGCCTGCATGGGCTTGGTCGTGCTTTCGCCGCCCAGCGCCCAGATGGCGCGCAGCGTGCGCCGGGCGTCCGCTGCGGGCGGCTCGATGCCCGCGTTCTCGCCGGGCGCGGTCAGCAGGCGCGAGTGCCACAGTTCGGTGTGCTGCGTGGCCGCCGAGGTGGCGGGCGACTTCGCGTGGCGCCAGCGCTCTTCGGCATGCGGGCTGAGGATGAGGCGCCAGGGCAGTTCGATGGCGGTTTGCTGCGCGGTGGGCGGCGCGGGCTTGGGCCCGCGCCTGAGAATCTCCACCAGGCCGCCGGCGCGCTCCACCGGGCGGATCACCGCGCCCGGCCTCGGCACGCGCAGCCCGGGGCCGCCGCCCGCCAGCCGCAACAGCAGCGCGCCGGGCGCGTCCTGCTGCGTGGCGATGCGCGCATTGCGCAAGGCGAAGCTGGAGAGCGCCGCGCGCTGCGCGGGGGCCAGCTTGTCCAGGCGCCTGTCGAACAGGTCGCGCAGCGTCAGGCGCGGCGCGGCCGCGGCGGGCGGGCGCGCGTTCGCGGCCACCGCCGGCGGCAGCGACTCGATCGCCGCGAGCACGCCTTCCAGCGTATAGGGCGCGTCGAAATCGTCGGGAACGGAGAAGGCCAGCCGGGATTCGCCCGCGATGCGCGCCCGGACGGGCGGGCCGGTGAGCGCGTCCTGGCCGCCGCCCGGATCGGGCGCTTCGGGCGTGGGGCGGGGCGGAGGCTGTTTCGTCGTGCCGGCCGCGGCCGTTTCGAAGAACGTCTGTTCCACGATCGATTGCGGCGGGAAGTGCACGATCAGCGTGGCCGGCCCGTCGCCCGCTTTCTTCAGGCGGGGCGGCTGGCCCGGCGAGACCGCCAGGTTGCGCAGTTCGATCCGCAACGCCAGCAGGTCGGCCGGCCTCAGGACGGGGGCGCCGGGACGCGTTCCGTCGAAGAAATTGCGGTTGGGTTTGGGGGCAAGGACGGGGATCTGCAGCCTTCTGGTGACCATGCCAGCTCTCCTGCAAAGAAGAAAACCTGGGAACACGACCAACTGCCAGCGAATCGAACTGCAATGCGACGGAAATCTATAGCCGTGTCGAGTTAGTGGTCAACAACGCGCGAGGGGGGGCCGGCGACAAGGCCGGATGTGGCTTTTGGATGTAGAAATGGCGGGCCTGCGGCCAAAGCCCATGCCGAAGCTGAGGCTTTGGTAGCCATCCTGGCGGCCGAATGGAGGGCAACGCGCCTGAATCCGAAGGGAGGAGCGGCGGGCGGGGCCCGGATTTATTTTGTACGCATTTGTAATGGAGCAGGCCTTCGGGAACGCCCGATGCCGCCGCGGCCCGCGCGGCGGCTGGTCCGCCCCCGCTCGTCCGGCTAGCTCGCCACCGCCGGCGCGCCGCCCAGCGCCGCCAGGCACTCGCTCAGCGGAGGAATGCCTTGCGCCAGGGCGTCGACCGTCCTGGCGTCCACCTTGGACAGCGGCGGAATCTCGGCCAGCACGCGCACGTTGCCGAAGCGCTCGATGGCTTCCTTGTTGCCCGCCGACAAGGGGCCGCTCATGATCACCCCCAGCACGGGAATGCCGCGGCGCTTGAGCGCCTCCAGGCTGAGCAGGGTGTGGTTGATGGTGCCCAGCCCGCTGCGCGCCGCCAATACCACGGGCAGGTCCAGCCGCGCGATCAGGTCGATCATCATGTGCGTGTCGTCGATGGGCACGTAGAGTCCGCCGGCCCCTTCCACGATCAGCGGGGCCTGGGTGGGGGGCGGGACGATGCTGGTGGCGTCCACCACGGCGTCTTCCAGCGTGGCCGCCGCCCACGGCGACAGCGGCGCCTGCAGCACGTAGGCGGGCAGGTGCAGGCGCTCGGGCGGAAGCCCCGCCAGCTCCGCGACGGTTTCCGTGTCGCCCGGCTCTTCGGACACGCCGGTCTGCACCGGCTTCCAGTAATCGGCGTTCCAGGCGCGCGCCAGGATCGCGGACACGAGCGTCTTGCCGATGCCGGTATCGGTGCCGGTCACGAAGACCCCCGGCGGGGACGAGTCAGTTTTTTTCCACATGCCATAGGCCAGGTGATAAGTCACCGTGGCTCCTTGTTCGTCGAACGCCGCCAGCACCCGCCGCAAGGCGGCGGCGCTGAGCGGCTTGCTGCCGGGCGCCGGGGTGGTGGCGCCGATGCCCTTCAGGCCTTTCAGGAAATGCAGGCCGTCGGGATGATTATGTATCAGCCGTTCCGCGCGCACGCCACCCGCCAGATTGCCCATGTCCGGACGGATGGCGGCGGGCGGGGGATAGGCGGGCGTGGCCGGGTCCAGGCCGGCCGCGCGATGCGCCGCCCGCCATTCGCCGAAGGTGTCCGCGGCCAGGGTCGCCACCGCCAGGCAGCCGCCCGGGGCCAGCAACCCGGCCAGCCGGCCCAGGCCGGCGTTCAGGTCGGAAAACCATTGCACCGCCAGGCTGGAGCAGATCAGGTCGTAGCCGCCGGGCAGTCCTTCCGGATATTCGCCGTCCAGCAACTGGTAGCGGGCCGTTCCGGGCAAGGGCGGGTGGCGCCGCGACGCGTCCAGCATGCCGGGGGAGATGTCCGTCACCGTCCAGTCGGCCGGGCCGAGGCGGCGCGCCAGCGCCCGGGTCAGCATCCCGGTGCCGCAGCCGATCTCCAGGATGCGCGGGCGGCGGGGCAGGGGCAGCAGGGCGATATCGCTGGCCAGCCGTTCGGCCGTGATGCGCTGGACGGGCGCGTGTTCGTCATAGCGGGGGGCGGCCGCGCCGAAGCGCGCGCCGACCCGGGTGTTGCGCGGCGCCTGCGTCATGCCTCGGGCGCCAGGCGGGAAAGAAAGTCGAGGATGCGCGCGGCGCACCAGGCCGCGTCGGACCGGGGCAGCAAGTGGCCGCCGCCTTCCCGCCAGCGCAATTCGTCCGCCGGCCGGCTCGCGTAGGCCGCCCGCGTCATCGCGGCCGGCACGATGGGATCGGCGTCGCCGGCGAGGGCGAGCAGCGGCAGCGTCAGCGCGGCGAGGGCGGCGCGTTGGTCGTCGTCGCGCAGGCGTTGCAGATCGCGGTCCAGCGCCTCGATCCGGGGCGCGCCGAGGGGTTCGCCGGCTGGCTCGCCGGTCGCCGCGCCGAAGGGCTCCGCCGCGCCGCAGCGCTGGCGGAAGTCCCGCAGCACGGCCATGGGGTCCGCCGACAGGCGCTTGCCCATGCGGTCCAGCATGCGGGGCGGCACGCCGGCCTCGAAGCCGGGACCGGCGGCAAAGCGCGGGAATCCGTTGATGGCGACCAGCGCGCGGCAGTGCCGCGGCAATCCGCCCAGCAGGCGCAGCGCGCCCAGCGAATGGCCGATGGCGACGACCGGGCCCGCGACCTCGGGATCCCGGGCCGGCCCGAAATAGCCGGCCTCGGAGACGGCCTGCGGCCAGTCGGCCAGCTCGGCGCGCAGCGGCGCCCAGAACGAGGCGTCGAAGGCCCAGCCGTGGACGAACAGCAGGGTCGGGCGCGCGGCCGGGGCGGGCAGGGGACGGCCGGGCATCACGCCGCCACCGCGGCGAAGCCGTCGATCAGCCGGGAGACGTCCTCGTCCCGGTGCGCCGCGCTCAGCGTGACGCGCAGGCGGCTGGTGCCGGCGGGGACGGTCGGCGGCCGGATCGCCACGGCCAGCAGGCCCTGCCGTTCCAGTCCGGCCGCCATCTCCAGGGCGCGCGCCTCGTCGCCCACCAGCGCCGGCACGATCTGCGTGGACGAGTCGCCGGTGTCCAGCCCCATCCCGCGCAGGGCGGCGCGCAGGCGGTCGCCGGCGGCGGCCAGCCGGGCGCGCTCGGCGTCCAGCCCGGGGACCAGGTCCAGGGCCGCGTCCATGGCGCCCAGCACCGCGGGCGGCAGCGCCGTCGTGTAGATGAAGCCGGAGCAGGCATTGACCAGGTAGTCGCACAGGGCCCGCGAGCCGGCCACGTAGGCGCCGAAGCCGCCCAGCGCCTTGCTGAACGTGCCCATGGCCAGGTCGATCCGCCCCGGCGCCAGGCCGGCCAGCCCCATCCCGCCGGGGCCGAGCACGCCGGTGGCGTGCGCTTCGTCCAGGTAGACGAAGGCCTGGTAGCGATCGGCCAGGTCGGCCAGGCGCGCCACGTCGGTCCGGTCGCCGTCCATGCTGAACACGCTCTCGGTGACGATGAAGCGCGACACCGGCTTGTCGGCGGCGGCCGCGCGCGCCGCAAGCAGGCTTTCGAGGTGGTCCGGGTCGTTGTGCCGGAACCGGATCTGCCGGGCCCCGGCGGCCAGGCAGCCGTGATGCAGGCTGGCGTGGTTGAGTTTGTCGGCGTAGAGCTCGATCTCGCCCTGGCCGGCGGCGGCGCGCAGCAGGGCGGGCAGCACGGCGGCGTTGGCCTGCCAGCCCGAGGCCAGCAGCAGCGCCGCTTCGGTGCCTTTGAGCCGGGCGAGCTTGGCTTCCACCTGTTCGTGCAGATCGAGGTTGCCGCAGACCAGGCGCGAAGCCTGGGCGCCGGCCCCGTGGCGCGCCGTCCATTCGCGGGCGCGCTCGACCAGCAGCGGATGCCGCGACAGCCCGAGATAGTCGTTGCTGGAGAAATTCAGGACGGGCGCCCCGCCCAGCACGATGCGCCCGGGGGCGGCGGCCGTGGCCGTGCGCAGGCGGCGGCGCACGCGGCGCGCTTCGGCCCGCGCCAACTCGGAAGAAAACAGCGTATCCAGCTTTGACATCGACTTGTCCCGCGGCGGCCGGACGGGGAAGGACGCCCGCGCCAGGCCGTAGAATGCGGGCCATTGTAGTGGAGGCGGACGCCCCCGCCGCCCGGCCGCCGGGCCGGGGCGGGCCGCCGGTTTTCAGGAGAGGATCCATGCACACGCCCGACTGGGTGGCCCGGGGGCAGCCCCATATCTGGCTGCCCTATGCCCAGATGAAGACGGCGACCCCGCCGCTGCCGGTGGTCCGCAGCCAGGGCAGCCGGCTCGAACTGGCCGACGGCCGCAGCCTGATCGACGGCGTGGCCTCCTGGTGGACCGCCTGCCACGGTTACAACCATCCGCACATCGCGCGGGCGGTGCGCGCGCAGCTGGACGCCATGCCCCACGTGATGTTCGGCGGGCTGACGCACGAGCCGGCGCTGACCCTGGCGAGCCGGCTGGCCGGCCTGCTCGGGCCGGGCCTGGACCGCGTCTTCTATACGGATTCCGGCTCGGTGGCGGTCGAAGTCGCCATGAAGATGGCCTTGCAGTTCTGGCTGAACCAGGGCGAGCGCAATCGCCGCCGCTTCCTGGCGTTCCGGGGCGGCTACCACGGCGACACCTTCGGCACCATGGCGGTGTGCGATCCCGACGAGGGCATGCACAGCCTGTACCGGGGCATGCTGGCCCGGCACGACATCCTCGCCTTGCCGCGGAGCGAGGCGGAGCTGGCCGCGCTGGAAGCCCACCTGGACGTCCACGGCGAGAGCCTTGCCGGCATCCTGGTCGAGCCGCTGGTCCAGGGCGCCGGCGGCATGCTGCTGCACGACCCGGAAGTGCTGCGGCGGCTGCGCCGCCTGGCCGACCGGCACGGGCTGCTGCTGATTTTCGACGAAATCTTCACCGGTTTCGGGCGCACCGGCACGATGTTCGCGTTCGAGCAGGCCGGCATCCGCCCCGACATCCTGACCCTGTCCAAGGCCCTGACCGGCGGCACCTTGCCGCTGGCCGCCACGGTGGCCAGCAACCGGGTGTTCGATGCCTTCTGGTCCGACGACCCTTCGCACGCGCTGATGCACGGCCCCACTTTCATGGGCAACGCGCTGGCCTGCGCGGCGGCCAATGCCTCGCTGGACCTGTTCGAGACCGAGCCGCGGCTGGCGCAGGCCCGCGCCCTCTCCGATGCGCTGGCGGCGGGGCTGGCGCCTTGCCGGGACCTGGCCTGGGTGCGCGACGTGCGGGTGCTGGGCGCCATCGGGGTGGTGGAGCTGGACGGCATCGCCGACCGTGAGGCCCTCAAGCGGCGGCTGGTGGAAGCCGGCGTCTGGGTCCGGCCGTTCGGCAACGTGGTCTACCTGACCCCGGCCCTGACCATAGGCGAGGACGACCTGGACGGTCTGCTCCGGGCGGTGGTCGGCGTGCTGGCCGGGCAGCACCCCTGATCGGGGCAGGGGGGCGGGACGGCGCCCTGCCGGGCGATGCCTCGGACGATGCCCCGGCCGGCGTCCCCGGGCGCCCTGGCGCGGTGGCCCGGCAAACCGGCCCGGGCGCCTTGATCCAGATCAAGGCGGGGGCGCGGGGCGCTGGTTACCATCGGCGCATGCGAGCAAAATCGATCTTCGCCGTCCCGGCCGGCCTGGCGCCGGCCGAGCGCCAGCAGCGCCGCCATGCGCTGGTGCGCCTGTCCCTGGCGTGGCTGGCGATGATGCAGGTCATGATGTTCGCGTGGCCCGGCTACCTGCGGCACGACGGCATCCCCGCGGATGCGCTGGAAACGCTGGATTGGGCCATCGTGCTGATGAACTGGGCCAGCCTGGCGCTGACCGTGCCCGTCGTCCTCTATTCGGCCTGGCCGATCTGGCGCCACGCGGGCGACAACCTGCGGCATGGCCGCGCCGGCATGGACGTGCCGGTGGCCCTGGGCATCGTCGCCGCCTTCATTCCCAGCGTCTACGCCACCTACACGGGGCGGGGCGAGGTGTATTTCGATTCGGTCACGATGTTCGTGGCCTTTCTGCTGACCGCGCGTTACCTGGAACTGTGCGCGCGCCAGTCCTTCGGCGGCGCCGCGGGCGGCCTGCGTCACGAGCGCGTCGAGGCGCAGCGCCTCGAACTCGGCGCCCGCGCCGACCGCCTGGCCTCGCGCTTCGTCATGGTCCAGGTCGCGCTGGCGCTCGCCGCCGCGGCCGCCTGGGCCTACATCGATCCGGCGCACAGCATCCCCGTGATGGTGGCCTTGCTGGTCATGAGCTGTCCCTGCGCCATGTCGATGGCGGTTCCCACCGCCATGGCCTCGGCGCATTCGGCGCTGGCCGCCGATCCCGGCATGCCCGATGCCGCGCTGGACGCGCTGCTGGCCGAAGCGCGGCGCAAGGCGCGTCAGAACCTCAACGGTTCGGTGGTCTGGCACCTGCTGATGACGCCGCTGGCGCTGGTCGGCTGGGTCACGCCCTGGCTGGCCGCGATCACCATGCTGGTGTCGTCGCTGGCCGTCGCCTACAACTCCTGGCGCCTGTGCCGTCGCGACTGGTCCGGCGAGCTGCCCTCGGGCACCGCGCTGGAAGCCGCGCCATGACCATTCTCTATCTGCTGCTGCCCCTGTCCCTGCTGTTCGTGCTGGCCATCGGCGTATCGCTCTGGTGGGCCGTCTTCAACGGCCAGTACGACGATACCGACGACGCCGGCACGGCCATCCTGCGCGACGACGACAGCGGGCCCGCCGGCCGCGGCTGAGACCGTCCGCGCGCTTCGACCCCCGCCCCGGCCGAGGCAGGCCGCGCCCCTCGCCGCCCGTCGCGGTCGAGGCCGCTCGCCTGCGCCGCCAGCCGCCGCGGGCCATTGATCTGTTGCGCCGGACGCGCGTTCCCCTGTACTGACTGTAGGGTTTGATCCAAATCAACGTCCGTTTACCTGCCAGCCCCCATCATTGCAACCTGGATCTATTTGTTTCTCTTCTAGGGGAAGGTGATGAACGATTGCGCCGCAATCGCAAGCAAGGCCGATACCTTCAACTACAAGGTCGTGAGGCAGTTCGCGCTCATGACGGTAGTGTGGGGCATCGTCGGCATGGCTGTGGGCGTTTTCCTGGCAGCGCAGCTGATCTGGCCGCAGCTGAACTTTGATACCGCCTGGCTGTCGTACGGCCGCCTGCGTCCGTTGCACACCAACGCGGTCATTTTCGCGTTCGGCGGCAGCGCGCTGTTCACGACGTCGTACTACGTGGTCCAGCGCACCTGTCAGGCGCGCCTGTTCTGCGGCCCGTTGGCCGCGTTCACGTTCTGGGGCTGGCAGGTCGTCATCGTCGCCGCCGCCATCACCTTGCCCATGGGTTTCACCAGCAGCAAGGAATACGCCGAGCTGGAATGGCCCATCGACATCCTGATCACGCTGGTCTGGGTGGCCTACGCCATCGTGTTCTTCGGCACCATCATCAAGCGCCGGTCCAAGCACATCTACGTGGCCAACTGGTTCTTCGGCTCGTACATCCTCACGATCGCCATCCTGCACATCTTCAATAACATCGAGATGCCGGTCACGCTGTGGAAGTCCTATTCCGCCTACGCGGGCGTGCAGGACGCCATGGTGCAGTGGTGGTACGGCCACAACGCCGTGGGCTTCTTCCTGACCACCAGCTTCCTGGGCATGATGTACTACTTCGTGCCGAAGCAGGCCGGCCGCCCCATCTACTCGTACCGCCTGTCCATCGTCCACTTCTGGGCGCTGGCCTTCACGTACATGTGGGCGGGCCCGCACCACCTGCTGTACACCTCGCTGCCCGACTGGACCCAGTCGCTGGGCATGACCTTCTCGCTGATCCTGCTGGCACCCTCGTGGGGCGGGATGATCAACGGCATCATGACCCTGCAGGGCGCCTGGTACAAGCTGCGCACCGATCCGATCCTGAAGTTCATGGTGACGGCGCTGTCGTTCTACGGCATGTCGACCTTCGAAGGTTCGATGATGTCGATCCGCACCGTCAACGCGCTGTCGCACTACACGGACTGGACCATCGGCCACGTGCACTCGGGCGCGCTGGGCTGGGTCGCCATGATTTCCTTCGGCTCGCTCTACTACCTGATCCCGCGCCTGTACGGCCGCGAAAAGATGTACAGCGTGAAGGCCATCGAACTGCACTTCTGGATCGCGACCATCGGCGTGGTGCTGTACATCGCCGCCATGTGGATCGCCGGCGTGCAGCAGGGCCTGATGTGGCGCGACACCGCTTCCGACGGCACCCTGGTCTACAGCTTCGTGGAAGAACTGAAGACGCGCGTCCCGTACTACCTGATCCGTTTGCTGGGTGGCACTTTGTTCCTGTCGGGCGTGTTCGTCATGGCCTGGAACGTGTGGATGACGGTGCGCGGCGCGCGCCCGGTCAACCCCGCCATTCCGGTGGACGATCCCCATGCCGTGCGTCCGTCGGTCCCCGCGACCGCCGTGCCGGCCACTGTTTGACGAGGACATCATGGCCAACAAGCAACGCGGCTTCTTTTCTCACGAGACGCTTGAGAAGAACATCGGCTGGATGATCATCGCCAGCATCCTGGTGGTGTCCTTCGCGGGACTGGTCCAGATCATCCCGCTGTTCTTCCAGCACAGCACGACCCAGGCCGTCGCGGGCGTCGAACCCTACAGCCCGCTGCGGCTGATGGGCCGCGACATCTACATCCGCGAAGGCTGCGTCGGCTGCCATTCGCAGCAGGTGCGGGTGCTGGCTGCCGAAGTGCAGCGCTACGGCTCTTATTCGATCGCCGCGGAATCGGTCTTCGACCATCCGTTCCTGTGGGGCTCCAAGCGCACCGGCCCCGACCTGGCGCGCGTGGGCGAACGCTACTCCGACGACTGGCACCGCATCCACCTGCGCGACCCGCGCAAGGTGGTGCCGGAATCCAACATGCCTGCCTACCCGTGGCTCGAAAAGACGGTCATCACCGGCGAGAACGTGGACCAGCGCATGCGGGCCCTGCGCAAGCTGGGCGTGCCCTACACCGACGAGGAAATCGCCGCGGCGCCCAAGGCCATCGAGGGCAAGACCGAGGAAGACGCGCTCGTCGCCTACCTGCAGGGCCTGGGTGTCGGCGTGCGCAAGGCCAAGCAGGCCGAGCAGGCCAAGCAGGCGGAAGCGGCCAAGAAGGCGGCCCAGTCCGCCCCGCAGCCGGCCGCCGCGGGAGGCTGATCATGCTGGGCTACCTGAGCGCAATCGTCACCGCCATCTCGATGGCAACTTTCTTCGGCATCGTCTGGTGGGCCTGCTCGCGCGGCCGCCAGAGCGCCAATCGCGACTCGGCCATGCTGCCGTTCGCACTGCCCGATGAATTCGGGCCGGGACAACAAGATGGAGCGAATCGGTCATGAGCGATTTCGTTAATGGCTTTTGGGGGTATTTCATCTCGATCGTCGCCGTGGGCGGCGTGCTCTGGTGCGTCTGGCTGCTGTATACGCAGCGCCGCTGGCTGAGCACCAAGCCGGCCAACGGCCAGGTCGAGGACACGGGCCACGTCTGGGATGGCGACCTGACCGAGCTCAACAACCCGGTGCCGGGCTGGTGGACCTGGATGTACCTGCTGGCTTGCGCCTTCGCGCTGGGCTACCTGTTCTTCATGCCCGGCCTGGGCGAGTACAAGGGCCAGCTGGGCTACAGCAGCACCGAGGAAGTGGCGCAGCAGCAGGCCAGGATGGCCGAGGCCGTGCGTCCAATCTACGCGCGCTTCGAAACCATGGACGTGCCGCAGATCGCCCAGGATCCGGGCGCCCGTGAAATCGGCCAGCGCCTGTTCCTCAACACCTGCGCGCAGTGCCACGGCTCCGACGCCAAGGGCGGCCCCAGCTTCCCCAACCTGGCCGACGGCGACTGGCTGCACGGCGGTTCGCCGGAAGCGATCATGCAGACCATCACCAGCGGCCGCGTCGGCGTGATGCCGCCCTGGAAGGCGGCGATCGACGCCAAGACCGCCGGCGACATCGCGCAGTACGTGCGTTCGCTGTCGGGCCTGACCGCCGATCCGGTGCGCGTGTTCCGCGGCAAGCGCGAGTTCGCCAACTACTGCGTGGCCTGTCACGGTGTCGACGGCAAGGGCAACCAGGCCCTGGGCGCGCCCAATCTGACGGACGACGTCTGGCTCTACGGCAGCTCGGAAGCCACCATCGTGAAGACCATTCTCGATGGCCGCGACAACCGCATGCCGGCGCACCAGGACATCCTGTCGCCCGAGCAGATCAAGATCCTGACCGCGTGGGTCTGGGGCTTGTCGAACAAGCCCGACGCGGCGCCCAAGGCAACCGCCGAGGCGGCGAAGTAAAGGCATGCGCGGCGCTTAGATGGGGGCGCGCAGCCGCGCCCCCATAACAACTGGACTTACAGCAGGGAGCAGGAAATGGAAGATGGGTCAACCGCAAGCGTCGGCAATTCGCCTGGCGGTGACCCGCCGCCTTGGCGCCCGCACACGCGTCCGCCTCGCCCCGGGCAGGAAACCCTGGAGCAGACGCTGGCGGGCGTGCGCAGCAAGATCTATCCGCGGTCCGTCAGCGGCATCTTCGCGCGCTGGCGCATCGCGTTCGTCTTTCTCACGCAGCTGATTTTCTACGGCCTGCCCTGGCTCCAGTGGAACGGGCGCCAGGCCGTGCTGTTCGACCTGGGCGCGCGCAAGTTCTATCTCTTCGGCCTGGTGCTGTGGCCGCAGGACGTGGTCTACCTGGCCGTGCTGCTGGTCATCTCGGCCCTGGCGCTGTTCCTGTTCACCGCCGTGGCGGGGCGCCTGTTCTGCGGCTACGCCTGTCCGCAGACCGTCTATACCGAAATCTTCATGTGGATCGAGCGCAAGGTCGAAGGCGACCGCGTCGCGCGCATCCGCCTGGACGAATCGCCCTGGACCTGGCGCAAGGCCCGCCTGAAGGTGACCAAGCACTTCCTGTGGATCGCGCTGGCCTGGTGGACCGGCTCCACCTTCATCGGCTACTTCGCGCCCATCCGCGAACTCGGCCACGAACTCTTCGCCCTGCAACTGGGCCCCTGGCAGTGGTTCTGGATGCTGTTCTACGGCTTCGCCACCTGGGGCAACGCCGGCTTCATGCGCGAATCGGTGTGCAAGTACATGTGCCCCTACGCGCGCTTCCAGAGCGTGATGGTGGATCCCGACACTTTCGTCGTTACCTACGACAAGCGCCGCGGCGATCCGCGGGGCGGCCGGTCGCGCAAGGTCGACCACAAGGCCGCGGGGATGGGCGATTGCGTGGATTGCAGCCTGTGCGTGCAGGTCTGTCCCACCGGCATCGACATCCGCGACGGCCTGCAATACATGTGCATCGGCTGCGGCGCCTGTATCGACGCCTGCGAACAGGTCATGGACAAGATGCAGTACGAGCCCGGCCTGATCCGCTACACCTCCGAGCGCGCGATGCTCGACGGGCTGTCCGCCAAGAGCGCGCGTTCCCATCTGCTGCGGCCGCGCGTGCTGATCTACGGCACGCTGATCCTGGCGCTGGCCGTCGCCTTCGTGGTCTCGCTGGCCATGCGCAACCCCTTGCGGGTGGACATCATCCGCGACCGCGGCGCGCTGGGCCGCGAGGTTGCCGGCGGCATGATCGAGAACGTCTACCGCCTGCAGATCATCAACACCTCCGACCAGCCGATGCACCTGCGCCTGACGGCCGAGGGCATGCCGGGCCTGACGGTGCTGGCCGGCCAGCAGGGTTCCGACACGGTCGACGTGGAGGCCGCGGCCAACAAGCTGGTGCCGATGGTCATCCGCGCCCCGGCCGGCGCGCAGCCCGGCGCCCACGCCATCACGCTGCGCGCGCGCGGCCAGGACGGCGAGGAACGCCAGATCGAAACGGACGAAGCCGCCAGCTTCTACGTCCCCGAGTGAGCACTGAAAAGGATATGTCCATGCACTCCGCCCAAACCGCGCAGCCCGCCAAACCCTGGTACCGTGAACCCTGGCCGTGGATCCTGATGGCCGGGCCGTTCGTGGCCATGATAGGCTGCTTCGTCACGATCTACTTCGCGTTCACGAACTTCAGCAACCAGCCGATCCAGGACGGCGTCGTCAAGCGCGGCCTGGTCATCGAGCAGGCCGCGCCGAACGCCAATCCGTAAACCGGGAGTGCACAGATGGGCTTGCGATCGTTGATGTGGATACTGTGGCCGTCGTTCATGGCGGCCGCGGCGGGGAGCGCGCTGATTTTCGCCCTGATCGATCCGCTGGACGTGGCGATCTTCGGGCATGTCCCGACGGGGCGCACGGGCTTCTACACGGTGTCGTTCTTCGTGCTGTGGATCATGGCCGGCCTGTCCAGCACGCTCACGGCCTACCTGATGCCCAAGCCCGAGGAAAGCGACGACCTGTAAGCCGGCCGTCGCGCGCCGCGGCGCCTTCGGGCGCCGCCGGCCGGTCAGACCTTCCTGACGAACTCCGACTTCAGGCTCATGGGGCCGAAGCCGTCGATCTTGCAATCGATGTCGTGGTCGCTGTCGACCAGCCGGATCCCCTTCACCTTGGTTCCCATCTTGATGGTTCCGCCGGACCCTTTCAGCTTCAAGTCCTTGATGACGGTGACGGTGTCGCCGTCCTGCAGGACGTTGCCGGCCGAATCGCGGTAGACCTTGGCTTCCTCGGCGGCGTCGGCCGCTTGCGGGGACCATTCATGCGCGCATTCCGGGCAGATGTAGTTGCCGCCGTCTTCGTAGGTGAATTCGGATTGGCATTTCGGACAGGCGGGCAGGGCGCTCACGTGTAAACCTCTCATGTAAACGGCGCTATTCGCGCAACCCGTAAGTATACGGCGCCGCGGCGCGCATCGGCGCCGCCATCGGACGCAATCAGGCGCCTTCGTCGCCGTGCAGCAGCGCCACGAAGTGCCGCGGCGGTTTTCCAAACACACTGTTCCGCCACGCCAAACAAGCCCCGGCGGCGCGGCGGGTAAAATCCCTGGCTGTCGATCAAGTTGGGGGCGCGTGTGCAGCCGGTCATTTCAGTCCAGGATCTATCCAAGCGGTACGCATCGGGGTTCCAGGCGCTCAAGAACGTGAACCTGGATATCCAGCGGGGCGAGATCTTCGCCCTGCTCGGACCCAACGGCGCGGGCAAGACGACGCTCATCAGCATCATCTGCGGCATCGTCAATCCGTCCGGGGGCACCGTGCTGGCCGACGGCCATGACATCGTGTCCGACTTCCGCGCCGCGCGCGCCAAGATCGGCCTGGTTCCGCAGGAAATCTCCACCGACGCCTTCGAGAGCGTCTGGAACACCGTCAACTTCAGCCGCGGCCTGTTCGGCAAGCCGACCGACCACGCCTACGTCGAGAAAGTGCTGCGCGACCTGTCCCTGTGGGACAAGAAGGACAGCCGCATCATGGCGCTCTCGGGCGGCATGAAGCGCCGCGTCATGATCGCCAAGGCGCTCTCGCACGAGCCCGCGATCCTGTTCCTGGACGAGCCCACCGCCGGGGTGGACGTCGAGCTGCGCCGCGGCATGTGGGAGATGGTGCGGCGCCTGCGCGAAAGCGGCGTCACCATCATCCTGACCACGCACTACATCGAGGAAGCCCAGGAAATGGCCGACCGGATCGGCGTGATCCGCAAGGGCGAGATCATCCTGGTCGAGGAAAAGCACGCCCTGATGACGAAGCTGGGCAAGCGCCAGCTGGCCCTGACCCTGAAGGCGCCGCTGCCCGGCATCCCGACGGCGCTCGACGGTTTCCAGCTGGACCTGTCGGCCGACGGCTACAGGCTGGTCTACACCTACGACAACCAGGGCGGCGGCGAGATCTCGCGGCTGCTGCACGAACTGGGCAGGCTGGAGATCGAGTTCACCGACCTGAACTCTTCCGAAAGCTCGCTTGAGGATATCTTTGTCAGCCTGGTGCACGGTCAATCATGAATTTCTACGCCATCCGCGCTATCTACCTGTTTGAAATGGCCCGCGCGTGGCGCACGCTGATGCAAAGCGTGCTGTCGCCCGTGATCTCCACCTCGCTGTATTTCGTGGTGTTCGGCTCCGCCATCGGCTCGCACATGGTCGAGATCGACGGCGTGAGCTACGGGGCCTTCATCGTGCCCGGCATGATCATGCTGTCGCTGCTCACGCAGAGCATCGCCAACGCCTCCTTCGGTATCTACATGCCGCGGTTCTCCGGAACCATCTACGAAATCCATTCGGCGCCCATCTCCTACGTGGAGATCGTCATGGGCTACGTGGGCGCGGCCGCCAGCAAGTCCATCATCCTGGGGCTCATCATGCTGGCCACGGCGAGGCTGTTCGTGGCCTTCGAGGTGGCGCATCCGGTCTGGATGCTGGGCTTCCTGGTGCTCACGTCCGTGACCTTCAGCCTGTTCGGCTTCATCATCGGGATCTGGGCCGACGGCTTCGAAAAGCTGCAGATCATCCCGCTGATGATCATCACCCCGCTGACCTTCCTGGGCGGCACCTTCTATTCCATCAAGATGCTGCCGCCGTTCTGGCAGGCCGTCACGCTGTTCAATCCGGTCGTGTACCTCGTCAGCGGATTCCGCTGGGCGTTCTACGGGGTGTCCGACGTCAGCGTGGAAATCAGCGTCGGCATGACGCTGGGCTTCCTGGTGGCCTGCCTGCTCGGCGTGCGCTGGATCTTCAAGACGGGCTACCGCCTGAAGACCTGATCAGGAAGCGCCCGTGGGCGCGGCGCGCGCCATGCCGTCGAAGGCATCCAGCAAGCGCTCGCGCCACGCGTGGACGGGGTCGTCCGCGGCCAGCAGTTCCAGGGGGCTGGTGCAGCGGGCCCACATGAACATGCCGAACACCGCGTAGTCCGCGTAGGCGGGCCGCTCGCCGGCCAGCCACGGTTGCCGGCTCAGCGTCTGCCGCAGGGGCAGCAGCGATGCGCGCAGCGCGGCGATCTGTTCGCCGTAGCCGGCGGGCAGGTCTTCCAGCTTTCCGAAGCGCTTTTCGCGCGTCGCGCGGAAGTAGTCCTTGTCTTTGTCGTGGATCAGGCCGTGGATGCTGGGCAGCAGCAGGCGAGCGAGAGTCGGGACCAGCGTGGTATCGGCCCAGGAATTCGCGAACAGGCTCAGCGCCCGCCCGGCCGCGCCGCCGAACAGCGAGGGCCGCTCGGGGAAGGCGTCTTCGAGATAGCAGGCGATCTGCCACGAATCGCTGACCACGTGCGCGCCGTGCGCCAGCACGGGCACCAGCTTCTGGCCGGAAAAGTCGATGGCCTCTTTGTCGGTGAAGCGCCAGGGCACGGTCTCGGCGGACAGGCCCTTGTGGGCCAGCGCCATGCGCGTCTTCCAGCAATGGGGGCTGAAGCGCAGCGACGGGTCGGCGCCCGCCAGGTCATAGAGGGTGAGGTCCGGCATCAAGATTCCGCGCTCCTTCGAGAGAACTTGGGGGAGAGAAACGGAAACAGGATAACTGGAGAACGAAAAAACGCCACGCGCCCGAAGGCGTGTGGCGTCTGCCGCGGCGGGGGCGACGGCGGCACTACTGCGGGGCGAGCCCGCCCTTGCTCATGTTCATGACGCGCTGCTTGAGCTGCGGGTCCTGCTGCACCGCCTGGCCGATGCCGTTGAACTCCTCGACGGACAGCCCGTCGGCGCGGACCAGCTGCACCATCTTGGCGTCCGCTTCCTGCACGACCTTCTGCTTGGCTTCGTCGGTCTTGGCGGCGTCGACCTTCGGACGGTATTCGTCGACCACGCCGGAGATCTTCTGCGAAGCCGCGGCGTAGCGCTGCAATTGCTGATCGGTCGGCTGCATCGCGGGCGGGGGCGCCATTTGCTGTTGAGCCTGGGCCTGGGCTTGCGCCTGGCCGGCCGCCTGGGCAAAGGCGGGAGCACCGGACAGCGCCGTCGTCAGCACGGCGGCGGATAGGAATGCGTAAGTGGAACGCTGCATGAAACCTCCTTGTTCCGGTTGAGTGTCGAACCATGATGACGACCCGGCCGGCCCAGGGGCAAGTTTCGCGATGTGTTTTCCTGTTTCGGCAGGCCACCAGACGCCCGCGCATTCCGGGAGGGCGGCCCCCTGGGCGCGGCGGAAACGTTTTGCGCGCTTTCGTAGTCGCTGCTGGCCGCGATGTTTCCTTAGGTGTGCTCCTTTCGGCCCTAGACGAGCAGCATGCTCAGCATCACCAGCGCCAGCAGCAGCACGTAGACGCGGGCATGCAGGCGGTCGGGGATGCGCGGGATCAGCGGCGCGGCCAGCCGGATGCCCGCGAGCGAGCCCAGCGCCAGCGCCGCGAAGGCCAGCAGGTCCACGTAGCCGACGATCCAGGGCGCGAGCGCTTCGGGCAGGCCGCGGGCCGCCGCCATGTAGGCCAGCGTCCCCACCACGGCGACCGGCAGCGTCAGCGGATTGGCCATCGCCGCCGCCTTGGCCATGGGCAGGCCCCGGCGCCGCAGGAGCGGGACCGTCATGACGCTGCCGCCCACGCCCAGGAAGGCCGCGACGACGCCGATGGCCACGCCGCCGCCCACCAGCACGCCCGGGCCCAGCGGGCGCGGATCGGCCCCGCCTTGCGCCAGGAAACCCTGGCGCAGCAGGCAGTCCAGGATGGTCAGGCCGAGATAGGCGATGAAGGCGTCGCGCACCAGCCCGCCGCTGGCCTGGGTGGCGGCTAGCGCGCCCAGCAGCGAACCCGCCGCGATGAAGCCCGCCAGCGGCCAGACGTAGGCGCGCACGATGTTGCCCGCGCGCTGGTGCTTGCGCGTGGCCGCGGCCGAATTGACGATCATGACGCAGGTGGAGGTGGCCACGGCGATATGCATGGCCGCTTGCCCGATGGCGTCCTGCGTGCCGTGGGTGGCGGTCAGCACGCCGTACAGCACGGGCACCACGACGAAGCCGCCGCCGAAGCCGAACAGCACCGTCGTCACGCCGCTGAGACAACCGAAAAAAGCCAGAACCAGATAAACCATGCCGCCCGTCCTTCCAGGGAAAGCGTCACGATACGGCCGCGGGGCTTGGCTCGCTTTCGAGGATCGGACAATAATGTTCGCATTTCGGCCACATATCCGCCGCCCGCGGCGCCCACGCCATGCGCAATGCCCACATCGACCGATACGACCGCCTGGACCGCCCCGTCGTGGCCATCGGCAACGACTATCTGCCCGGCCAGCTGCTGCCCGCGCATGAGCATCGCCGCGCCCAATTGCTGTACGGCGCCACCGGCGTCATGCAGGTGGCCACGCGCGACGGCAACTGGGTGGTGCCGCCGCAGCGCGCCGTGTGGATTCCGGCGGGCGTCTCGCACGAGGTCCGCATGCTGGATGTCAGCACGCGCAGCGTCTATATCGAGCCGGGCGCGGCGCGCGCGGGCAGGCTGGCCTGCGAGGTGGTCGAGGTGTCGCCGCTGCTGCGCCAGCTTCTGATGGACGCGGTGGACATGCCCGCCGATTACGACCCGGCCGGGCGCGACGGGGCGTTGGCGGCCTTGCTGCTGCACGAGGTCGAGCGCGCGCCGGTTCTGCCCCTGCACATACCGCTGCCGGCGGACGAGCGCCTGGCCGCGCTGTGCCGGGCGTTCATCGCCGCGCCCGACGCGCGCGCGGCGCCGCAAGCATGGGCCGGCCGCCTGCACGTCAGTCCGCGCACCTTCAGCCGCCATTTCCGCGAGCAGACCGGCATGGCGTTTTCGGAATGGCGCCAGCGCGCCTGCGTGGTCCTGGCCTTGTCGCGGCTGGCCTCCGGGGCGTCCGTCACCGCCATCGCGCTGGATTTCGGCTACCAGGGCCCGGCCGCGTTCTCCACCATGTTCCGGCGGGTGCTGGGGCGCGCGCCCACCGAATACCTGCGCGCGGGCTAGGGCCTGCCCCCCTGGTCAGGCCGCGTACCAGAGCACCGCGAAGAAGTGGCAGACGGTGCCGGCGAGCACGAACAGATGCCAGACGAAGTGGCTGTAGCGCCAGCGGTTGTCGAGCACGAAGAACACCACGCCGCCGGTGTATGCCAGCCCGCCCGCCACCAGCCACCACAGGCCGCCGGTGGGCACGCGCTCGATCAGCGGATTCACGGCGATCAGCACCAGCCAGCCCATGGCCAGGTACAGGCCCGTGGAAATGGCGGGGCGGTTGAGCCGCTTGCTGGCCTTCAGGCCCACGCCCAGCAGCGCCATGCCCCACACCAGGCCGAACAACGTCCAGCCCCAGGGGCCGCGCAGCGCGCCCAGCGCGAACGGCGTATAGGTGCCGGCGATCAGGAGGTAGATGGCGGAATGGTCCAGCACGTTGAAGAACTGCTTGGCGCGGCTGCGGGGCAGGGCGTGATAGATGGTGGACGCCAGGTACAGCAGGCACATGGACGCGGCGAAGACCGCGGCGCCCGCGATGAAGGCGGCGTCGCCCTGGCGCACCGCCGCGACGATCAGGATGGGGGCCGAGGCCACGGCGGCGGCCGCGCCGACGCCATGGCTGATGGTATTGGCGATCTCTTCGCCTAGGGTCTGGGGTCTGTCGTCGGGAAACATGAATGCGTCTTGGTTGGGCGGAAGCTTCCACCTTAGGCGCTTTGCCCTCCCGCCTCAAGGCCGTCGCGGCGGTTTGCGCGCGCGATGCGCCGCCGATTTGATCTTGTGCAAACCGGGGGCGGTTCGCGGGCGCTTGCGGGCCCGATAAGGGCGTTACGGTGTGATACAGTCTTTGGCGGTGTCCTGCTCAATGGGTGTACTGGCCGAGGCCTCGAATGGCGCGCAGTTTTACCAGCCTGATTTTCAAAACCGCGAAGAAACTCGGCAGGCTGCAACGCGCGGCGCTGCGCGCGGCGGCTCCGCAGGCCGCCAAGCGGCGCAGCGCCACCCGGCGCAAGGCCACCGTCGCCGCCCGGCAGGCGGCCAAGTCCGCCAAGTCCGCCGCGCCCGCCGCGTCCTCCCTGGGCGACGGCCGCTGGGAAACCGCCCGGCAGTTTTCCGGCAGCCGCGGCCAGCGCCTCGCCTTCTCCCGCTATACGCCCGCTTCCGGCCCTCGCGCCGGCATGCCGCTGGTGGTCATGCTGCACGGTTGCCGGCAGACTTCCCAGGCTTTCGCCCGCGGCTCCCGCATGAACCAGTGGGCCGACGCCGGCGGCTTCATGGTGCTGTACCCGCAGCAGTCGCTCGCGCGCCAGGTGCAGCGCTGCTGGCGCTGGTTCCAGCCGGACGACGCGCATGGCGGCGCGGAGGCGGACCTCATCGCCGAACTGATCCGGGCCGAGTCGGCCCGCTTCCAGCTGGACCCCGAGCGGATCTATGTCGCGGGCCTGTCGGCGGGCGCCGGCATGGCGGCGCTGGTGGCCTTGCGCCATCCCGCGCTGGTCGCCGCCGTGGCCATGCATTCGGGCCCGGTGGTGGGCGATGCCCACAATGCGGCCAGCGGCATAGGCATCATGCGCCGCGGCACGCTCAAGCCGCTGTTGCCGCTGCTGGAGCGCGTGTCGGATCCCGCCGTCTTCCGCCTCGGCATGCCCGCCTTGATCCTGCAGGGCCAGCTCGATCCGGCGGTGGCGCCGCGCAACGCGCGCCAGTTGTTCGATCAATTCCGCGCGCTCAACGCGCTGCCGCCCGAAAGCACGCCGATCGAGCACGTGCTGGGCCTGGGCACCGAGAAAGCCTATCGCCGCGTGGACATGCTGCGCGGCCAGAACACCGTGCTGCGCCTGTGCGAGATCACGCGGCTGGAGCACGCCTGGAGCGGGGGCGACGCGTCGATCCGCTACCATGCGCGCGGCGGGCCCGACGCCTCGGCGCTGATCTGGCGCTTCTTCCAGGGGCAGCGCCGGTCCGCCGGCTGAGCGGCGCGCGCGGCGCCGGGAACGGGGTATGCTCGACGGACCGACGCGCCTCGCGCCGGCCCCATGTATCCTAGGGAATCATCGTCATGCCCCTGTCCATGCACCAGGCCAGCGCGCCTGTCTTCATCCGCGGTCTCACCGTCCTGTCCACCTTGCTGGAGAAAGCCGCCGCCCACGCCGCCGCGGCGGGCACCGATCCGGCCGAACTCATCAATGCGCGCCTCGCGCCGGACATGTATCCGCTGTCCGGCCAGGTGCAGCGCGCCAGCGACGCCTCCAAGTTCGCGGTGCAGCGCCTCTCGCGCGTGGAGGCGCCCCGGTTTCCGGACGAGGAAACCACGTTCGAGCAACTGCAGGAGCGCATCGCCGCGACGATCGCCTACCTGCGCGACGTGCCGGCGGACAGGCTGGACGGCGCCGAAAGCCGCAAGGTCAGCCTGGCCTTCGGCGACTTCAAGGCGGAGTTCCGCGGCGACGACTACCTGCTGACCTTCGCGCTGCCCAACTTCTATTTCCACGTCACGACGGCCTACGGCATCCTGCGGCAGGCCGGCGTGAAGATCGGCAAGCTCGACTTCCTGGGGCCGTATCCGCAGCAGGCCTAGGACGGCTTCTTGGACGGGTCGCCGCAGCCTTCCATGTCGCCCATGGTGGCCATGTTGCGCTGGATCTCCTCCGGCGTCAGGTCCATCTTGTGCGTGGCGATGGACCAGCGGTGCCCGAAGGGATCCACCACCTGGCCGTAGCGGTCGCCCCAGAACATGTCCGCCACGGGCATCGTCACCTGGGCGCCGGCCGCCACGGCCTGTTTCATGGCGGCGTCCACGTCGTCCACGTACAGGTGCAGCGTGATCGGCGAGCCTTTCAGCGCCTTGGGGCCCAGGCTGCCCCATTCGGGGAAATCGTCCATCAGCATCAGCACCGAATCGCCGATGCGCACGGCCGCGTGCATGATCTTGCCGTTGGGGCCGGGCAGGCGCGCCAGCTCCTCGGCGTTGAAGGCTTTCTTGAAAAAGGCGATGGCGTCCGACGCGCCCTCGCACACGATGTGCGGGGTCAGGGTGTGCATGCCTTGTGGGATGGTTCGGGTTGCAGGGGTGCCCATATCGAGGCTCCTTGTAGTGTTGACAGGCCCTAGTTGCCTACCAGCGTGTTGAATCCCCCGAAGCACATCCGCTTGAAATCGAAAACGCCTTCGCAGCAGGTGTCCTTCAGGCGGGGATCCGCCATGACCTTGGCGTTGATGCGGTCCCGCTCCGCCTTGCTGGCATACAGGACCCACGCGAATATGACGGTTTCTCCCTCGCGCGCGCCCGCCGCCGCGCTGAACGAACCGAAGCCTTCGCCGTCGATGTCGTCGGCCACGGCTTCGCGGTAGTCCAGCGCGCCGTGTTCCAGCCAGACCGCCTGGGCCTGCCGCGCCATCTTCTGGTAGGTCTCCAGGTTGGCCTTGGGCACGCTCAAGAGGTAACCGTCTATGTACTTTTCCATCGTTGACTCCTTTGGTCCGCGTTGTTCTATTGCGCTTCGGGACACCCGCGAGCCGCCCGCCGCGCAACCCGGATCTGGCTCCGGTGAGTATCACTGTATCGGGATTGCGCGCACTTTCAGATAGGCGATTGCGACATTATTGAGGGTGGATTGCGACAGCCTGCAGGCGTATGCTTTGCGGGATGAAAAACATCGCGTTCCTGCTGCCCCAAGGGGCCAACATCGCGTCGCTCGAAACCGCCCGGCACGGCTTCCTGGTCGCCAACGACTACCTGGCCGCGCACGGGCGCGAACCCAGGTTCAAGGTGCGCACCCTGGCCTTGACGCGCGAGGTCAAGCTCGATGACGGGCGCATCACCGTGCAGGCCGATACGGTGCTGGCCGACGCCAGCGGCATCGACATCTGCATCGCGCCGCCGCTGCTGGGCTCGGTGTCCGACGCGGTGCTCTCCAACCGCGAACTGATCGAGTGGCTGTCGCGCCATCACCGCGAGGGCGGCGAGGTCGCCAGCCTGTGCATGGGCGCGGCGCTGCTGGCCGCCGGCGGCATCCTGGACGGGCAGCAGGCCGTCGTGCACTGGGTGGCGCAGAACCTCTACGCCAGCCTGTTTCCCAGCGTGCAATGGGTCAGCGACCGCGTCGTCATGGCGGACAACGGCATCTACACCAGCGGCGGCGCGTTTTCGGCCGCCCACCTGGTGCTGCACCTCATCGAGAAGTACACCGACCGCGACACCGCCATCTGGTGCGCCAAGTATTTCCAGCTGGACTGGAGCCGCCAGAGCCAGTTGCCGTTTTCCGTGTTCATGGGGCAGAAGGCGCATGCCGACGAGGTGGTGCGCGCCGTGCAGGACTACATCGAAGGCCGCTACACGGAAAAGATCACGGTCGAGGAACTGGCCGGGCGCCACGCCCTGGGCCGGCGCACCCTGGAGCGGCGGTTCCGCCAGGCCACGGGCAACAGCATCGTCGAATACGTGCAGCGCGTGCGCGTGGAGGCCGCCAAGAAGCGGCTGGAGACCTCGCGCAAGAGCGTGGCGGAAGTCATGTACGAAGTGGGCTACAACGACACCAAGGCCTTCCGCGACATCTTCAACAAATACTGCGGCATGTCGCCGGTGGGCTACCGCGAGCGCTATCACTACCAATAGCGCGCGGGCCCGCGCCGCTTCAGCCCTGGTAGCGGTACACCCGGGTATCGCGCATCACGAAGCCGGCCGATTCGTACAGATGGTGGGCCGAGAGCCGGCCGGGATTGGAGGTCAGGTCCAGCGACCGGACCTTCAACTCGCGGCTCTTGACGATGGCCGCGTGCGTCAGCGCCATCCCCACCCTCAGCCCGCGCGCCTGCTCGTCCACCACCACGTCCTCGATCCAGGCCCGCAGGCCCGTGGGGATGCGGAAATGCACCAGCGTCAGCGTGCCGACGATGCGCCGGTCTTCGCCCATGGTGGCGATGAACAGATGGCAGGCGGGCGAGCGGATGATCTCGTCCAGGGCCTCGCGCGTGAGCGGCGGCGCGGTCCGGGACAACTGCGGCAGCAGGCGCGCGAACGCCGCGACCAGGGTGTCGTCGGCCCGCGTGGCCAGGACGACTTCGACGTGATTTCCCAAAGGTTTCACCGGGGTCTCCCGCGAAAGCTACCTTGACGTTGTAGCCCACACCCGGTCGGGATACCAAGCGGTGAATTTCATCGCCGCGGCCAGCGCCGCCACCGTCACCACGATCGCGATGGACTGCGGCAGTTGCGGCCGGTAGACCAGCAGCGCGTCGGTCGCCGCCATGACCGCGAACGCCAGCGCCCAGGCCATGGCGATCGCATACTTCATGCGCGCGAAGCGGCGGCTCTTCCAGACGTACTCGGGTTGCTTCTCGCGCGCATACTCCAGCGTGAACGGCCTGCGCAGCGCGATCGACAGCAGCACGATGAACAGCACGCCGGTGTCCACGCGCAGGCGCGTTTCGGCGATCGTCCAGGATTCGGCGTCGACCATCGGCGCGTAGATCGTCAGCCCGGTGAACAGCGCCAGCGTGCCGGTCTCCATCAGCTTCAGGCGGCGTTCGGGGCTGATCCAGTCGCGCAGTACCAGCCCCGCGGAGACGAACGCGCCTGCCGCCAATCCTTCCAGCACGCCGACCGCCCTTTCTATGACGACAAACATGATGAAGGGCGCGAACGCCAGCAGGATGTTCATCTTGATTCCCCGACCTTGAGCGCGCCCCTGCGCGTTTGACGCGTCGCCCTGAGAATCAAGACGCGAACGTATCTATTTCTGCCTGTCCGCCAGGGTGCGGGATATCGCGCCATCCGTCCATCGACCGCCTGGACGGGGGCGAAAGGCCGGGGGCGGACTCCGCCGGGTGGCCGACGGGCGCCGCCGCGTCGGCCGGCCGGCGGGCCGGGATCGGGAAAAAGGCCTCAGCCGCCCGCCGCGTCCGGCAGCTTCGCGATCACCTTGATCTCGAACTGGAAGCCGGACAGCCAGGTCACGCCCACCGCCGTCAGCGTCGGGTGGGGCGCCTCGCCCCAGTACTCCGGAACCACTTCCCAGATCGCCTCGAATTGCGAATGCGGATCGACCATGAAGACCGTGACGTCCACCACGTCGTCGAAGGTGGCGCCGGCTTCGGCAAGAATGGACTGCAGGTGCTCGAACGCGAGCCGGACCTGCGCTTGCAGGTCGGGTTCGGGCGAGCCGTCCTCCCGGCTGCCCACCTGGCCCGACACGAACAGGAATCCGTTGGACCGGATCGCCGGTGAGTAATGGTAGCGTTCATAAAGCGCCCGGCGTCCGGGCGGAAAAACGACGTCGCGAGTTGCCATGAGTGTCCTCCATCAAAGGGCCGTTGCGGCCCGGCATCAACGATGAAGTCACTGTAAGCGGGCCGGCCGGGACCGATAAACGGGCAACTCCACCCATCACTGTTTGTAGAATCCAAACAATCAGCAGACAGGAGACGGGCATGGACCGATTCGATGCGATGCAGGCATTCGCCCGCGTGGTGGAAACCGGCAGCTTCACCAAGGCCGCCGAGACGCTGCACCTGAGCAAGACCAGCGTCACGCAGCTGATCCAGCAACTGGAGGCGCGGCTGCGGGTGAGGCTGCTGAACCGCACCACCCGGAAGGTGAACGTGACGGCCGACGGCGCCGCCTACTACGAGCGCGTGCTGCGCCTGCTGGCCGACCTGGACGACGCCGAGACCAGCCTGTCGGGCGCCTCGGCGCTTCCGCGCGGGCGCCTGCGGGTGGACGTGCCCAGCCCGCTGGCCCGGCTCGTCCTGGTGCCGGCGCTGCCGGCCTTCCACGCCCGCTATCCCGACATCCAGCTCGACATGGGCGTCAGCGACCGCATCGTCGACCTGATCGGCGAGAACGTGGATTGCGTGGTGCGGGGCGGCGAACTGGCCGACCAGTCGCTGATGGCGCGGCGCGTGGCGGACCTGCGGCTCGGCGTGTACGCGGCGCCCGCCTACCTGGAGCGCGCCGGCACGCCCGCGCATCCGGCCGAGCTGGAAGACACGCACCACCGCATCGTGGGCTTTCTGTGGTCGCGCACGGGCAAGGCGTTTCCCTACGCCATGCGCCGCGGCGCCGAGCGCATCAACGTGCAGGGCCGCCACGTGTTGGCGGTGGACGACGGCAACGCCTACCTGGCGGCCGGCCTGGCGGGGCTGGGCGTGCTGTGGCTGCCGGACTACATGTCCAAGCCCCACGTGGAGAGCGGCGAGCTCGTGCCCCTGTTCGACGGCTGGCGCCTCGATTCGATGCCGATGTACGTGGCGTTCCCGCCGAACCGCCACGTCAGCGCCAAGCTGCGCGTGTTCATCGAGTGGATCACGGAGCTGCTGGGCCAATACGCGCCGGCGCCGGCGCGCGGCGCGGATCGCGCCTGACGCGCGGCCGAGGCGGCGTATCCCCAGTCGCGCAGGAAGCCATCCGCGCCGCCTTCGGGGTAGCGGCGCCGTCGTCAACCATCCTGCCGCCTCGCGCCGCGCAGCAGCTTGCCGGGCAATGCGCCCGTGGCCTCGCCCCGCTCGAATATCGGCTGGCCGTCGACCAGCGTCGCCAGGTAGCCGTCGGCGCGCTGGATCAGCCGGCGTCCGCCGCCGGGCAGGTCGAACACCATCTCGGGGCAATGCACCTTCACCGCGTCGGGGTCGATGAGGTTGACGTCGGCCTTGTAGCCCGGACGCAGCAGGCCGCGGTCCAGCAGGCCGTACACGGCGGCGGTGTCGCGCGTCTGCCGCCGGACCACGTGCTCCAGCTCCAGCAGCGGTCCGCGGCGACGGTCGCGGGTCCAGTGGCTGAGCATGAACGTGGGCATGCTCACGTCGCAGATGTAGCCGCAATGCGCGCCGCCGTCGGACAGGCTATTGACCGTGTTGGGGTGCTGCATCAACTGGTGCAGATGGTCCAGGTTCTCGTACGAATAGTTGAAGGAAGGGTAGTAGAGGATGGCCTGGCCGTCGTTCTCCAGCATGAGGTCGTAGACGATCTCCAGCGGCGGGCGGCCGCTGCGGCGCGCCATGGCGGCCACGCTTTCCTCCGGCAGCGGCTCGTAGTCGGGATCGCTGCCCAGGCGGTAGATCTTGTGGAAGCTGCTGAACAGCGTTTCGGCGCGGCGGTCCAGCAGGCCGCGCTGCTCGTTCATGATGCGGTTGCGGGTGTCGGGGTCGCGCAGGCGGGCGAGTTTTTCCGGGAAAGGGAGGGCATGCAGGGCCTGGTAGCCCGGATGCGCGATGAACGGATGCAGCGAGCTCTGCCACGAAAACAGGATGCCCAGCGGGCGTCCGCTGATGCCCGCCAGCAGCGGCAAGCCTTCCTCGCGCGCGCGGTCCAGGCTGCGCGCGATCTGCTTCCACACGTCGGGCGCGGCGTCGGTCTGCTGCAGGTTGAACAGCACCGGCAGGCGGTTGTGGCGCGCCAGCTGTTCCAGCCACGGCAGCTCGCCCTCCATGGCGGGGTGGTTCGCCGTCATCTGGAAGACGCCGTGGCCGGCTTCCCCCATCACCGATCCCAGCGCGGTGATCTCCTCGCCGGTGGCGAAGGTGCCGGGCGGGTACTTGCGCTCGTCGTACTTGTGCAAGAAGGTGCGCGAGGTGGAGAAGCCCACCGCGCCGGCGTCCAGCGCTTCGCGCACCAGCTCGCGCATGGCGATCAGGTCGGCGGGCGAGGCCTCGTCATGATGGATGGCGCGCTCGCCCATCACGTAGGCGCGCACGGCGCTGTGCGGAATCTGCGCGCCCACGTCCAGCGCCTTGGGGCGGCGGTCCAGCGCGTCGAGATACTCGGGAAAGGTCTCCCATTCCCACTGGATGCCCTCGGACAGCACCGAGCCGGGAATGTCCTCCACGCCCTCCATCACCTTGATCAGCCAATCGCGGCGCTCGGGCTTGACGGGCGCGAAGCCCACGCCGCAATTGCCCATGATGGCGGTGGTGACGCCATGCCAGGTGGACGGGCTCAGGTACGGGTCCCAGGTGGCCTGGCCGTCGTAATGGGTATGGATGTCCACCCAGCCCGGCGCGACCAGGCAGCCGTCGGCCCGGATTTCGCGCCGGGCCGCGCCGGCCTTGCCTTCCGCCTGTACGATACGGCCGCCGTCGATGGCGAGATCCGCGGTGCGGCGGGGCTGGCCCGAACCGTCGACGAGGGTGCCGCCGCGTATGACCAGATCATGCATTGCGCTCTCCTTCCTTCTGATTCGAGCGGGTTACTGGAGCACCAGGCCGATGCGCCGGATCACGGCGCCCCAGCGCTCGCTGTCCTTCTGGACGATCTGCGCGAACGCCTTCGGCCCCGCGCCGCTGACTTCGTTGCCCTGCGACACGATGCTCTGCGTCACGTCGGGGCTGTCCAGCGCTTCGCGGAACACCTGGGCCACGCGTTCGGCCAGCGCCGGCGGCATGTCTCCGGGGCCGAAAATGCCTTGCCAGCCGACGATGTCCAGGCCGGGTATGCCTTGTTCCTTGAGCGTGGGCAGGTCCGGCAGCACGCTCAGCCGGCGGTCGGTGGCCGGCCCCAGCAGCTTGACCTTGCCGGCCCGCGCGTTCTCCACGGCGGTGGCCGTGCCGTCGAAATACACCTGCACCTCGCCGGCCAGCAGCGCGCGGCTGGCGTCGGCCGTGCCCTTGTAGGGCACGTGCACGATGTCGATGCCGGTCTGCTGCTTGAGGATCTCGCCGTTCAGGTGCGAGGTGGAGCCCAGGCTGTACGACGCGAAGTTCAGCTTGCCGGGGTGCGCCTGCGCGTAGTCGATCATTTCCGCCGTGGTCGAGAACGGCGCGTCCTTGTTGGCGACCAGCACCGTGGCCGACCGCACCGCCTGCAGGATGGGTGTGAAGTCCTTGACCGGGTCGTAGGGCAGCTTTTTGTACAGATGCGGGTTCTGGGTATGCGTGACGACGATGGTGTAGAGCAGGGTGTAGCCGTCCGGCGTGGCGCGCGCCACTTCCTGCGCGCCGATCATGGTGCCCGCGCCGGGCTTGTTGTCCACGATCACGGGCGCGCCGGTCCGTTGCGTGACCTTCATCGCCAGCATGCGCGCCAGCGCGTCCGACCCGGATCCGGCCGGGAACGGCACCACCAGGCGGATGGGTTTGCCGCCGCCCGGCCAGGGCGGCGCCTGCGGCGTGGGGGCGGCGGCCGCCGAAAGACAGGCCAGGGCGCCCAGCATCGCAGCCCCGCCTTTGCCCAACAACTCCAAGAAACGCTTGCGGTTCATGTTGTCTCCTCCTGGGGATAGGCAATGTCGCGCATTGCTCTGTATCGGGGTTCGCCACAGGGCGGCCGGTGCTGCTTTTTTCGGTCGCGGCAAGTTGTTTTAGTCTTGCCATTGACCGCAATCAAATGCATATTGAGCCGAATCTCAATGAGAAAAATGCATGACCCTCTCGATACGGTCGCTCCAGCACTTCGCGGTGCTCGCGGAGGAAAAGCACTTCTCGCGAGCGGCGCAGCGGCTGCACCTCACGCAGTCCGCGCTGACCCGCAGCATCCAGGCCCTGGAAGCGTCCCTGGGCCTGGTGCTGGTCGACCGCGCCTCCACCGGCGTCGTGCCCACGCAGGCCGGGCTCACGGTGCTGGAACGCGCGCAGCGCATCCTGGGAGAAACCCGCGACCTGCGCCGCGAGGCCGAGCTGATCCGCGGCCACGACACCGGCCGCGTCAGCCTGGGCGTGGGCGTTTTTCCGGCGGCCGGATTCCTGTCGCCGCTGCTGGTGCGCATCGCGCGCGAGCATCCGGGGCTGAGCGTCCACGTGGAAGTCGAGAGTTGGCAGCGGCTGCTGGACAAGCTGTTGCAGGACAAACTGGATTTCGCGGTGGCGGTCACCCATAGCCTGCCGCCGCCGGACGACTTCGCGGTCCGGCCGCTGCCGCCGCAGCATGGCGGCCTGTTCACCCGGGCCGGTCATCCGCTGCAGGGCGTGGCCAGGCCGCGGCTGCGCGCCGCGCTCGGGCAGTACCGCCTGGCCGCCACCGACCTGCCGCCCCGGGCGCGCGACTATCTGGCCCGCCTCTACCAGGTGGCGCGGCACGACGAACTGCCCATCGCCTTCGAATGCGACAGCGTGGCCGCGCTGCGCGATGTCGCGCTGGGCAGCGACGTGGTGCTCTTCTGCACGCGCGAGGCCATTGCCGCCGAACTGGCGCAGGGCCTGCTCGCGCCGCTGCCGCTGGCCTATCCGGCCACGGGCCAGCTCACCCACAGCGTCATCCACCGCGCGCGCCGCACGCTGTCGCCCACCGCCGAGCGCGTCATCGAACTGGTGCAGGAATTGCTGGCCGACGCGGCCGCGCCGCGCGCGCCCGCGAAAAAGCCGCGCCGGCGCTAGGGCTCGCCGTCACGGACGGCGGCCTTGGTTGGTGCACCGGGTCGCTTGTCGGTCGTGGGCCGGCTCCGGGCTTCAGTCGGGGATATCGGGTTCGACCAGGCGCCTGAGCTGGTCCAGGGAATCCTGCCAGCCCAGATAGCACATCTCGGTCGGGATCACGTCCGGGATGCCTTCCTGGCGGATGCTGACTTCCGTGCCGCAGGAAACCTGCCGCAGGGTGATGGTCGTCTGCATCCGGCCCGGCAGGTTCGGGTCGTCGAACTCGTCCGAATAGCGGATTTTCTCGTTCGGAACCAGTTCCAGGTATTCGCCGCCGAAGTCGTGGCTCTTGCCGGTGCCGAAGTTGCGGAACGACATCTTGTGCGTGCCGCCGACCTTGGCGTCCAGGCGATGGACCAGGCAGGTATAGCCGTAGGGGGGAAGCCAGCGCGCGATGGCGTCGGGTTCCAGGAAGGCCCGGTAGATGCGCTCGGGCGCCGCGATCATGACGCGATGGAGATTGACAGTGCCGGTAGTCATGGTGAGTCCGCCTTTCGGGAAGTTGTGCGTACTGACACGACGTACCAGTGGACCGGAAATCGACAGGGTTCAGCCTGGGGGAAACCCTGAATATGCACATCCCGTTACGAAGTCGATGCCGGTTCGCCGCCGGCCGGCCGCTTGCGCCGGCGGCGCGCCGCCAGCCATTTCCCGGCCAGGATGACCAGCGCCGCGCCCGCCAGTTCCACCCCCATCTTCAGCAGCGGCGCGGGCTGGCCCCAGCGCTCGACAATGAAGATGTCGGTGATGAGCATGCCGCCCGCGATCCAACCCAGCAGCCCCGCGCCGAACGTGACGGCCACTGGAAAGCGGTCGATCAGCTTCAGCACCAGGGTGCTGCCCCACACGATGATGGGCACGCTCACGCACAGCCCGAAGATGACGTAGTACAGCTGATGGTCGGCCTGGGTGTTCTGCGCCGCGCCCGCGATGGCGATGACGTTGTCCAGGCTCATCGCGAAGTCGGCCAGGATGATGGTCTTGATGGCCGACAGCACCGTGGTGCCTCCGGCCACGTTGCCGTGCGCGTCTTCTTCCGGCGCCAGCAGCTTGATACCTATCCATACCAGCAGCAGGCAGCCCAGGGCCTTGAGGAAGGGGATGTCCAGCAGCACCAGCGCGAAGGCGATCAAGAGCACCCGCAGCAGCACGGCGCCCGCCGTGCCCCAGAGAATGCCGCGGATCCGCTGGCGCGGCGGCAGGTTGCGGCAGGCCAGCGCGATCACGACGGCGTTGTCGCCGCCGAGCAGGATGTCGATGAGGATAATCTGGAAGATGGCGCCCCAATGGAACGTCTCGATGGCCTGGAGCATGGGTATCCCGCCGAAAAGAACGATAGGGCGCGGCCGCCTGCGCGGCCCGGGAAGGCGGCGCCTGCCCCGCGCGTTTTCGGTCCATTCTAGGCAAGGGGCGCGCCAGGGCCGCGAGTAGTGGCGCTGCGTGCAGGGTTATGCGGACGGGGCCGGGGCGGCTCCGTCCGGGCTGTCCGGCCTCAGGGTATCGGTTCCCGCATGACCAGCGCGGAGAGCGTGTGGTTCTTCCAGAAGACCCGGTGGATGCGGGGCAGCAGGGTGCGCAGCGCCGCGGCGCTGCAGTCGTCGAATGTCACCAGGACGGCGGGCCGTTCCCCGGTGCTGGGAACGCGTTGGATGCGGTCGTACACGGGAAAGCCGTACTTGACGAGAAACTCGCGGATGTCGTCGTCGCTGGTGCTTTCCTCGACGGGATTGATGAGTAGGGCGGCCAAGATCGTATCTCCTTGGAGGAAGGCCGGCCCGCGGGCCGGGAGCGGCCTCGGTCAGTACAGTTCGGGCACGTGCCGCAACGGGCGGTTCGGCTCGCGGTAATCCCCTTGCTTCTGCCGCTTCGGCAGCTTGACCTTGCGCCTGGGCACGGGTTCGTACGGAATGCTCGCCAGCAAGTGGCTGATGATGTTCAGGCGCACCCGCTTCTTGTCGTTGGATTGCGCGACGAACCACGGCGCCACGTCGGTGTCGGAGGCCAGGAACATATCGTCGCGGGCCCGGGAATAGTCGTACCAGTGGCTGTAGGAATCCAGGTCCAGCTGGGAGAGCTTCCAGATCTTGCGTTCGTCGTTGATGCGCGCCTGCAGGCGGCGGGTCTGTTCCTCTTCGCTGACTTCCAGCCAGTACTTGAGCAGCAGGACCCCGGAGCCGATGATGGCGCGCTCGACCAGGGGAACGGCCCGCAGGAAGACCTTGACCTCTTCCTTGGAGCAGAACCCCATCACGCGCTCGACCCCGGCGCGGTTGTACCAGCTGCGGTCGAAGATCACGATTTCGCCGGCCGCCGGCAGGTGCGGCAGGTAGCGCTGCATGTACATCTGCGTCTTTTCGCGATCGGACGGGGCGGGCAGGGCGATCACCCGGAAAATGCGCGGGCTCACGCGCTCGGTGAGCGCCTTGATGGTGCCGCCCTTGCCCGCGCCGTCGCGTCCTTCGAACAGCACGCAGACCTTGGCGCCCGTGCGCACGACCCATTCCTGCAGCTTGACCAGTTCCACGTGCAGGCGGGCGAGTTCCTTCTCGTAGTCCTTGGTCGATAGCTTGGTTTGCGCGGGCGGTTTTTCTTCTTTTCCTGCGGCCTTCTTCCGAGCGGTCATGATGGCACTCCAGAATGCATTGCTGGGAACCTTCGGGAACCTGCGCGTGGTGGCGCGCTTTCGAATGTAGCGCCACCGCCCGGCGTTGTACATGGGGAGGAAACCTCGTGTCCGCCCCCCCCTCTGGCGAGAAGCCGAAAAGCTCAATAGAATCGATTGGCGAGTTGAAAATTCCATCCTGAAACGGCGGCACCCAGCCAAGGAGAACAGGCCTCTTTCGATTTCGACCGCCCGGTGCTTGCGCGGGGCCGGCAGAATCGCCGGATAGCGCCCGCCCGGGTCCCCAGGTGTTCGCGCGGCAGGCCTGGCGGTATCCGGGTCGGCGCGGACGGTTGCGGTTAGGCTCTCGACCGACCGGATACTCGATGTCGCTGCGGACTTGTTTGAAACGGCTGCTGGTGCTCGGCGTCATCGGCCTCGGCGGTTGCGTGCAGCTCGGGCCCGACTTCGAGCCCCAGCGCGAACCCTGGACGGACAACTGGGACACGGCCGCGCTCCAGCAGGCCAGCCGTGCCGACGCGCAGCCGGATGCCCGGCAGTGGTGGCGGATCTTCGACGATCCCGTCCTCGAATACCTGATCGCCCAGGCCGACGCCAACAACAGCGGGCTGCGCATCGCCGGCTTGCGCATCATGGAAGCCCGCGCCCAGCTCGGCATCGCCCGCAGCGGCCGCTATCCGCAGGTCCAGGTGGTGAGCGGCGACGCCCTGTACGTGCGCCGCTCCTCGCGTTCCGCCGAAGGCAATCCCCGGCCCAGCAGCTTCTGGCAGTACAGCGCCGGGTTCGACATCGGTTGGGAACTCGATTTCTGGGGACGCTTCAGCCGCGCGATCGAGTCGGCGGATGCCGCCTATTTCGAGGCGCAGGCCAATCGCGAAGACGTGCTGGTGCTGCTGCATGCCCAGCTCGCCGACACCTATTTCACCTTGCGCACCACCGAGGCCCGGCTGCGGATCGCCCGCGACAACGCCGTCATCCAGAAGCGCAGCTACGAAATCACCCAGAAGCTGTACGCCAGCGGCGAAAGCGACGAACTCGATCTCCAGCAGGCCAAGACGCAGTACCTGACCACGCTGGGCACCATTCCCGATTTCGAAAGCCAGATCCTGCAGGCGCGCAATGCGCTGGCGGTGCTCATCGGCCGCCCGCCCGGCTCCATCCCGCAATTGGCGGAGAAGGAGGCGGTCGTGCCCTTGATCGACCGCGCGGTCCTGCAGGACGTGCCCGCCAAGCTGTTGCTGCGCCGGCCCGACATCCGCGCCGCCGAATTGCGCATCGCCGCGCAGTCCGCGCAGATCGGCGTGGCCAAGGCGGATCTCTATCCCTCGCTGACCCTGCTGGGCAGCATCGCCTGGACCGCCACCTCGCTCGCGGGCACCGGCGGCAGCCTGGCCTTGCTGGGCGGCCCGGCCCTCAGCTGGAACGTGTTCGACCACGGCCGCCTGCAGAACAATGTGCGCGTCCAGGACGCCCGGCTCCAGCAGCTGATCGTGGCCTACCAGGACGACGTGCGCCAGGCCGCGCGCGAAGCCGACGACGCCGCCAGCGGCTTGATCAAGGCCCTGGAGCGCGACGGCATCCTGCGGCAGTCGGCGCAGGCGGCGCAGCGCTCCCTGACGCTGGCCAACGCCCTCTATCGCGAAGGCTATTCGGATTTCCAGCGGGTGCTGGACGCGCAGCGCGCGCTGGCGTCCCAGCAGGACGCCTACGTGGCCAACCGCGGCGGCGCGGTGGGCGACCTGATCGCCCTGTACAAGGCGCTGGGCGGCGGCTGGTACAGCGAAGAGCCGGTGCTCGATCCGGCCACCCGCGAGCAGATGCAGCGCCGCACCGACTGGGGAGACCTGCTGGTCGAGCCCGACCCAGCCGCCACGCCCCTCGCGAAAAAGGGAAGACCCGATGAGTAAACCCGCGCCGCCCGCCGTCCCGCCCGCGCGGCCCGAGCCGGATCCCGCCAGGAAAGGCGTCCGCTGGGTCGTGCTGCTCATCGCGCTGAGCCTCGTGTGGTACCTGCTGGCCGACCGCTACACGCCCTATACCCAGCAGGCGCGGGTGGACGCCTTCGTCATTCCGGTGGCCTCCGAAGTGTCCGGTCGCGTCACCAGGGTGTACGTCGGCAACAACCAGGACGTGCAGGCGGGAGCGGTGCTGTTCGACGTCGATCCGGAGCACTACCGCATCGCCCTGGACCGCGCCCGGGCGGACCTGGACTCGATGCGCAGGCAGATCGGCGCCAGCACGGCGGGCATCGATTCCGCGCAGGCCTCGTTGCGCGCGGCGCAGGCCAATGAATTGAAGGCGCGGCAGGACAGCAGCCGGCTCGAACGGCTCTACCGCGAAGACCGCGGCACGATTTCGCTGCGCCGCCTGGAGATCGCCCGGGCCAGCCTGGAGCAGGCGATCAGCCAGGTCGCGGCGGCGCGCGCCGAAGTGCAGCGCGCGCGCGAACAGGAGGGCGGCAGCGACGAGGACAACGCCAAGCTGCGCAGCGCCGCCGCCGCGGTGGAGAAAGCCGAGCTCGACCTCGCCAACACGCAGGTGCGCGCTCGCTCGGCCGGGCTGATCACCGACCTGCGCACCGATACCGGGCAGTTCGCCGCCGCCGGCAAGCCGGTCATGACGCTGATCTCCATCCACGACGTCTGGATCAGCGCCGAGATGACGGAGAACAACCTCGGCCACATCGAGCCGGGCACGCCGGTCGGGATCATCCTGGACGCGCTGCCCGGCCGCATCTTCGACGGCCGGGTGCGCAGCGTGGGCTATGGCGTCAACGTCGGGCCGGGCACGCCGCCGGGCAGCCTGCCGACCGTCCAGAACAGCCGCGACTGGCTGCGTCCGGCCCAGCGCTTTCCGGTCATCGTAGAGTTCGACCGCGACGATCTGCCCACCCTGCGCGACGTGCGCGTGGGCGGCCAGGCCGAGGTCATGGCCTTTCCCAGTTCCGGCAACCCGCTCAATCCGCTCGGCCGGATCTACCTGCGCCTCATGAGCTGGCTTTCCTATGCCTACTGACGCCACGGCCCCCCGGCACGATCCCCGCGGCGCGCGCGCGCTGCGGCTGGGCGTGGGCACCGCGCTCTGCCTGGCGATCGGCTTCGGCTTCGACCTGCCCATCCCCATGGTCGCGCCCGTGCTCGGCGTGTTCCTGCTGGCCTCGATGAACCGCCCCTTGTCGCTCAAGAGCGGGCTCGCCCTGGTCCTGGTGGTGGTGTTCACCACCGCGACCGGCCTGCTGCTCAGCCCGCTGCTGCGCTACTACCCGATGGGCGGCGTGCTGCTGATCGGCCTCTGCCTTTTCCTCGCCTTTCGCTGGGGCCTGCGCGGCGGCAACGGCCTCGCCTCGCTGTTCCTGATTATCGGCCTGACCATCATTTCCGCCGCGGGCACCATCGACTTCCGGCTGGCCGCCACGGCGGTAGAAGCCTTGGCCAAGGGGCTGCTGGTCGCGGTTGCCGTGCTGGGTTGCTGCCATTGGCTGTTCCCCGAGCCCGCGGATGCGCCGGCGCCGCCCGCGGCGCCCGTCCTGCCCGCGCCCCAGGCCAGCAGAATGGCCCTGCGCGCCACGCTGGTCGTGCTGCCCGCCTTCCTGCTGGCGCTGACCGATCCGCTGGGCTACATGCCGATCATCCTGAAATCGGTCAGCCTGGGCCGGCAGAGCTGCGTCACGGCGGCGCATGGCGCGGCGCGCGAACTGCTCGGTTCCACGCTGCTCGGCGGCCTGCTGGCCGTGGCCTTCTGGTGCGCCTTGAGCCTGTTCGTCAGCCTGTGGATGTTCTTTCTCTGGATGCTGCTTTTCGGCCTGCTGGCCGCCCGCAAGCTGTATCGGCTGAGCCCGACCCGGCATCCGCCCAGCTTCTGGCTGAACACCCTCGTCACGCTCGTCATCCTGCTGGGCCAGTCGGTGCAGGACAGCGTCGCGGGCAAGGACGTCTACACCGCTTTCGCCGTGCGCATGGGGTTGTTCATCGCCGTCACCCTCTACGCCTGCCTGATGCTGCATTTGTTCGAACCGCGGCGCCGCGCGCCGCAACCGCCGGGGCTGTCCGACCCGGCTCCCTCAGACGCCTGAAGAGGAGTCAGCCATGTCATCGCCAGACAATACGACCCAACCCGCGCCTTCGGCAGGATGGCGCTTCAAATGCGGGATAGGACTCTTCATCCTCGCCTTCGCGCTGTGGTTCCTGATTCCGATCGCGGCCGCCCTCGACGTGCCCGGTCCGCGCATCGCGGCGCTGACGGGCACCATCTTCATCGCCAACAAAGTGCTGCTGCTGAGCTGCGTCGCGGTCATGGGCAAGGAAGGCTTCCAGCGGCTCAAGGGCATCGTCTTCGGGCAGGCCAAGCGCCTGGCGCCCGTGCAGAAAGTGGGCCCGGCCCGCCACGTCATCGGCTTGATCATGTTCTTCATCCCCATCCTGACCGCCATGCTGGAGCCCTACATCGACGAGATGTGGCCGGGCCTGCGGCCCGACAAGTGGCAGTTCCAGGTGCTGGGGGACATCATGCTGATCGCGAGCTTCTTCGTGCTGGGCGGCGATTTCTGGAGCAAGCTGCGGGCGCTGTTCGTGCGCTCGGTGTAGGGGCGCGCGGCCCGGTCCGGCCCCGGAAAAAAGGGTTGACACGATTTATGCTCATCACTAGCATAAATCGTGCCCTTTTTTTTGGCCAATAAATGCTCAAGATGAGCATATAAGGAGACAGCCATGCAAGCCCGCCAGCCCCGGTCCATCGAATTCGACCTGCCCGCCACCGCGGGCTGCCCAAGCGCCGTCGGCCATGCCTGGGCGCGCGTGCCGGAGCCGCTGCCGGCCGGCGAACAGGCCGCCGCGGCCGATCGGGCGCGGGCGCTGCTCGAACGCGAGGGCGCGGCGCTGGTGGCGCACTACTACGTGGACGCGGCGCTCCAGGGGCTGGCCGAACAGACCGGCGGCTGCGTCGGCGATTCCCTGGAAATGGCCCGCTTCGGGCGGGACCATCCGGCGCGCACCCTGGTCGTGGCCGGCGTGCGCTTCATGGGCGAAACGGCCAAGATCCTCAGCCCCGGCAAGCGCATCCTGATGCCCGACCTGGACGCCACCTGTTCGCTGGACCTGGGCTGCCCGGCCGAGGAATTCGCCGCCTGGTGCGATGCCCATCCCGACCGGACGGTGGTGGTCTACGCCAACACCAGCGCGGCCGTGAAGGCGCGCGCGGACTGGGTCGTCACCTCGTCCATCGCCCTGGACGTGATCGCCGAGCTGCATGCGCGCGGCGAAAAAATCCTGTGGGCGCCCGACCGCCACCTGGGCGACTACGTCCAGCGCCAGACCGGCGCCGACATGCTGCTGTGGCAGGGCTCCTGCGTCGTGCACGACGAATTCAAGGGCACGGAACTGGAGCTGATGCGCGCCGAGCATCCGCGGGCCAGGGTGCTGGCCCATCCCGAGTCGCCCGCGGCCGTGCTGGCGCAGGCGGACGTGGTCGGTTCGACCACCCAGCTGATCGACGCCGCGCGCAAGCTGGACACCCAGGTTCTGATCGTGGCGACCGACCAGGGCATCCTGCACAAGATGCGGGCGCAGGCGCCGGGCAAGACCTTCCTGGCCGCGCCCACCGCGGGCGACAGCGCCACCTGCAAGAGCTGCGCGCACTGCCCGTGGATGGCCATGAACGCCGTGTCCAACCTGGCGGACGCGCTCGAAGGCGGCCGCCACGAGATCCGCCTGGACCCCGCGCTGGGCCTGCGCGCCAAGGCCCCGATCGACCGCATGCTGGACTTCGCCGAATGGCGCAAACGCCGCGTGCAGGCCAGCGGGGACCTGGCCCGCGACACCGCGCTGTTCGCGCGCGTCGGCCCGGCGTAGCGCGCCGCATTCATCGGAGACCCGGCGCATGGAATTCGACGTCATCATCATCGGCAGCGGCCTGGCCGGCCTGGCCGCCGCGCTGGAACTGGCGCCGCGGCGCCGCGTGGCCCTCGTGTCCAAGGGCGAGCTGGCCGACAGCGCCAGCAATCGTGCGCAAGGCGGCATCGCCGCGCCGCTGGCCGCGGGCGACAGCGTGGACGCGCACGTGCGCGACACGCTGACGGCCGGCGCGGGGCTGTGCGATTTGCCCGCCACGCGCGAGATCATCTCCCGGGCCGGCGGCGCCATCGCCTGGCTGCGCGGGCAGGGCGTCGCGTTCACCGCGGAGCGCGAAGGCCTGCATCTCACTCGCGAAGGCGGCCATGGGCAGCGCCGCATCGCGCATGCGGCGGATGCGACCGGCCGCGCCATCGTGGCCGCGCTGGGCAGCCGCGCCCGCGGGCAGGGCGGCATCACGCTGCTGGAGCATCACTGCGCCGTGGACCTGCTGCTGGCGGGCGAGCCGGGCAGCGCCGTGGCGGCCTGCCGCGGGGCGCGGCTGCTGGACCTGCGGGCGGGAACCGTGTTCGACGCCATCGCGCCGCACGTCGTGCTCGCCACCGGCGGCGCCGGCCAGGTGTACCGCACCACGACCGCGCCGCCCGCCGCGACCGGCGACGGCATCGCCATGGCGTGGCGGGCGGGATGCCGGGTCGCCAACATGGAGTTCACGCAGTTCCATCCCACGGGCCTGCACCATCCGCAAGCCGAAGGCTTCCTCATTTCCGAGGCGGTGCGCGGCGAGGGCGGCGTGCTGCGCCTGCCCGGCGGCGAGCGCTTCATGCCGGCGCACGATCCGCGGGCCGAGCTGGCGCCGCGCGACATCGTGGCCCGCGCCATCCAGGCCGAGATGGAACGCCATGGCCTGGACTGCGTCCACCTCGACATCAGCCACCAGCCGCGGGAATTCCTGCTGGCGCACTTTCCGACCATCCATGCGCGCTGCCTCGCGCTGGGCATCGACATTGCGTCCATGCCCATCCCCGTCGCGCCCGCCGCGCACTACACCTGCGGCGGCGTGGTGGCCGACGTGGCCGGCCGCAGCGGCCTGGCGGGGCTCTACGTGGTCGGCGAGGCCGCGTGCACCGGCCTGCACGGCGCGAACCGGCTGGCCAGCAATTCGCTATTGGAGTGCGTGGTTACCGGCAGGGCGGCGGCGCAGGACATCCTGCAGCATGCCGCAAGGCGCGGGCCGCAAGCGGGCCCGGCACAGACAGAGGCCTTGACGATGGCCGCGCGGCCGTCGCCCGACCTGGCGCGGTTGCGGCGGGAGCTGCGCGAGCGGATGAGCCGCGACGTGGGCGTCGTGCGCAGCGACGCCGCGCTGCATCGCGCGGCCGCTTTCGTCGGCCCGCTGCGCGCCGGGCTGGATGCGAGGCTGCGCGGCGAGGGCCTGAGCCTGGAACTGCTGGAGCTGCGCAACCTGGCGCTGGTGGCCGAGCTGATCGTGCGCGGCGCGAGCGCGCGCCGCGAAAGCCGCGGGGCGCATTTCAACCGCGATCTGCCGGCGGTCCGCGCAACCGCCTAGGGCCGGTTCAACAGACGCCGGTCAGCAGATGCTGCGGCGGGCCGCCAGCGGCCCGCCGGAAACGCGAGGGCGACACGCCCATGTGTTCGCGGAAAAAGCGGGAGAAGTTGCCGGGCGTGGAAAAGCCCAGGTCCAGCGCCACCGAGGTCAGGGGCTGCTCCTGGTGCACCAGCAGGCGCACCGCTTCTTCGACCCGCACGGCGCTCCAGAACACCTGCGGCGTGGTGTTGAGCTGGTCGCGGAAGAGCGCGAAGAAATGCCCGCGCGACAGGCCCACGCGGCTGGCGACGTCTTCCACCGCTATCGGTTCGTGGACGTGCTCGCGCATGTAGGCGATGGCGGCGCGCAGCCGGCGATCCAGCGCGGGCGCCGCCGACACCGGGCCGCGCGCGCGCTCAGGCCCCGTGGACGATTCGATCGCGGCCAGCAGCAGCGCTTCGACCTCCGCGTCGAGGTCCGCGCCCGGATGCTCGTGAGGGGCGACGATCTTGTCCAGCAGGCGCCAGCAGCTTTGCCGCACGGCGGCGTCGATGGGAACGCCGGGCGCCGCGAAATGAAAGGGGCGCCCGGTGGCCGCCCGCCGCTCGTCCAGCCAGGGCTTGGCGATGTAGAGCACCAGGAAGATCGCCGGGCCCGAGCGTTCGAGCAAGCGGGCATCGTGCGATTCGTAGGTGTTGGTTCCCAGCGCCAGGTGTTCGCTGTAGGGGACCAGGGTCTGGCCGACGTGGCCTTCCACGCGCGAGCCGCCCAGCCAGAGGGCGAGCTGCACTTCCGCGTGCGCATGCGCGATCAGGTCGTCGCGTAGCTCCAGCACGACGGCGCGGCCGAACGCGCCTTCGTGCAAGGCATAGGTCTCCTGCATCTCTGTCTCCTGTTTTTTTCTGCCCCCGGTCGCGCCAGCGAGCTTGCCGGGGGCGGTGCCGCCGTCGCGCGGGCGCGGCGCCTGCGAGAATTTTATGGGCGTTTGCGCGCGATTTCGGCGTAGGTGTATTCACCTAGCACAAGATCTGACTCTGCGATAAGTCCGCGCACCCCGCGATAAGCGCGTCGCCGTCGGCCCCGATAAAGTCCCCAGCACCTACCGGCGGGCCGCGGGCCGTCGGGGGATTGTTCAGGTGGAAGAAGGAGACGGCAGTGCGCATTGCTAGTTTTATGGTGAATGGCAGCCAGGAGGTCGGCCTGGTGTCCGCCGACGGCGCGACGGTGGCGCCCCTGGCGTTCGACGCGGCGCGCAAGCGCCTGGGCGCCCAGGCGGTGATCGATCTGCTTGCGGCGGGCGGCAGCCTGCCCGAAGCGGGGGCGGCATTGCCGCTAGACCAGGTGACCTTGCTGGCGCCGCTGCCCAGGCCGCGCCGCAATCTGTGGTGCGTGGGGCGCAACTATCACGCCCATGCGAAGGAACTCTCGGCCTCGGTCTTCAAGGACAACGATGCGAATCCGGAGTCCTGGCCCATCGTCTTCACCAAGGTGCCCGAATGCGTGGTGGGGCCGCGTGCCGACGTGAAGCTGCCCGTCGGCGTTTCGGCGCAGATCGACTATGAAGCCGAGCTGGCGGTCGTGATCGGCAAGGGCGGCAAGAACATCGCCCGCGCCGATGCGCTCGCCCACGTCTTCGGCTACACGGCGCTCAACGATGTCACGGCGCGCGACGTGCAGATGCGCCACCAGCAATGGGACATGGGCAAGTCCTTCGACACCTTCTGCCCGATGGGCCCGTGGATCGCCACGGCCGACGAGTTCGACGGCACCCGCACGCGGGTGCGCTGCTGGGTCAACGGCGAACTGCGCCAGGACGGCCCCACGCAGAACATGATCTTCGATATCCCCAGCCTGATCGAAACCATCTCGCGCGGCATCACGCTGTATCCGGGCGACGTGATCGCCACCGGCACGCCCGCCGGCGTCGGCATGGGCATGCAGCCTCCCCGCTATCTCGCGGCGGGCGACGTGGTGCGCGTGGAGATCGACGGCCTGGGCGCGATCGAAAACACTTTTATCGAGGAGCAATCATGAGCACGAGCGACATCAACGGCCTGGCCGTGGAGATCGACGGCCAGGGGCCGGCCCTGCTGTGCATACACGGGCTGGGCGGCTCGTCCAATACCTGGACGCCCGTGATGGGCGCCTTCGAGGGCATGCGCGTCATCCGCCCGGACCTGCCGGGCAGCGCGCGCTCGCCGCTGGGGCGGGAGGCGCTGTCCATCGAAACCTACGTCGACGCGCTGGCCGGCGTGCTGGCGGAACTGGAGGTCGACACGCTGCACATCGCCGCGCATTCGCTGGGCACCATCGTGGCCCAGCATTTCGCCGTGGCGCATCCCGCCCGGGTCAAGTCGCTCGCGCTCTTCGGGCCGCTGGCCGCGCCGCCGGATGCCGGGAGGGCTGGCATCCGGGCGCGCGCCGAACTGGCTCGCGGCGGCGACGCGGCGATGCAGGAAATCGCGGACGCCATCGTCAAGGGCGCGACCAGCGCCCAGACCAAGTCAGACCAGCCCGCGGTGCTGGCGCTGGTGCGCGAAAGCGTGATGCGGCAGCCGTCCGAGGGCTATGCGCAGAGCTGCGAGGCGCTGGCCGGCGCGCAACCCGCCCCCGTCGAGCGGCTGGACGTGCCGGCGCTGCTGGTGACGGGCGACCAGGACGGCGTGGCGCCGCCGGCCAATGTCGAGGCCCTGGCCGCCCGCATCGCCGGAAGCCGCCGGATCGTCGTCGCCGATTGCGGCCACTGGACGACCTACGAGAAGCCCCAGGCCTGCATCGAGGCTTTGCGCGAGTTTTACGCGGCGCTGCGCTAGCCGCTTTCCCTGGCGTTTCAACATAAGAAATCGGCCCGCGGCGCGGGCCGAAGGAGACTTGTCATGTCCAGAATTGCCATTACCAACGTCACCATCTTCGATGGCAGCGGCGCGGCGCCCTTCAAGGGCGAGGTGCTGATCGAAGACACGCGCATCGTCGAGGTCGCGCGCGCTCCCCGGCAGGTAGGCAGGGAAGGGGCGCGCGCCATCGACGGCGCAGGCCGTTTCCTGATGCCCGGCATGACCGAGGCGCACACCCATTTTTCTTGGAACGACCAGCCCTCGCTCGCCGCGATCCAGTTCATGCCGCCCGAAGAGCACATCCTCTGGTGCGTGCGCGTGGCCAAGCGCTACCTGGAAATGGGCTGGACCTCGGCCATCGGCGCCGCGGCGGCCAAGCCGCGCCTGGACGTGGTGCTGCGCAACGCGATCAACGCCGGAGAGTGCCCGGGGCCGCGCTACCTGGCGGGCAGCCAGGAGATCACCACGATCGGCGCGCTGGGCGACAACACGCTGCCGCACATGCCGTTCGACGAACTCAGCTTCGGCAGCGTGTGCAGCGGCCCCGAAGAGATCCGGCGCTCGGCGCGCACGTTCATCAAGTACGGCGTCGATCACCTGAAGATCAATCTGTCGGGCGAGTACATCGCGGGCCTGCCGGCCGAGATGTCGCCCTTCGCGGAAGACGAGATCGCCATGCTGGCCGGCGAGGCCAGGCGCTATGGCAAGCGCGTGGCGGCCCACGCGCGCTCCAGCGAATCGGTCAAGCAGTGCGTGCGCCACGGCATCGAAATGATCTATCACGCCAGCTTTGCCGACGACGAGGCGCTCGACATGCTGGAGGCCAACAAGGACAAGCACTTCGTCGCCCCGGGCATAGGCTGGCTGGTCAGGACCGCCTTCCACGCGTCCGAGTACGGCATCACGCCCGCCATCGCTGAAAAAATGGGCTACAAGCGCGAGCTGGAAATCGCCGCCGAGTCGCTGCGCAAGATGCGCGAGCGCGGCATCCGCATCCTGCCCGGAGGCGACTACGGCTTTGCCTGGATGCCCCACGGAACCAACGCCACCGACCTGCAGTACTTCGTCGACTACATCGGCATGACGCCGACCGAGGCGCTGGTGTCGGCCACCCGGCTGGGCGGCGAGATCATGCAGCGTCCGGACGAGATCGGCATGCTGCGTCCCGGCTATCTGGCGGACCTGGTCATGGTCGACGGCAATCCGCTGGAGGACCTGTCGCTGCTGGTCGACCCCAACCGGATCAGCCTCGTGATGAAGGACGGACAGATCTGGAAGGACGCCTGCCCGCGCGCCGCGGACGGCATGGCGCAGCAGGCCGCCGGGCAGGGCGCGAGGGAGGCGGTCGCGGCGCATTGAGCGCCGCGCGGGCGTCAGGCCCCGGCCAGGGACGTCTGCACGCTGGCGGCCAGCAATTGCGCGGTCGCGGCCGACAGCGTCCAGCCCAGGTGCCCGTGGCCGGTGTTGTAGAACACCCCCGGCCGCTTGCCGGGGCCGACCCTGGGCATCATGTTTGGCGTCATCGGGCGCAACCCGCACCACGGCACCACGCGCGAGGTGCGGATGCCGGGGAAGTGCTTGCGGGTCCAGTCCACCAGCGGCTGCACGCGTTCGGCGCGGATGTCCATGTTGAAGCCGTTGAACTCGGCCGTGCCGGCGACGCGGAACCGGTCGCCCAGCCGGCTGGTGACGATCTTGGCGGCTTCGTCGAGCAGGCTCACGCTGGGCGCCGAAGCGCGGCTGGCCTCGTCGTCCAGGTGCACGCTGATGGAATAGCCCTTGACCGGATAGATGTTGACCGTGTCGCCCAGGCGCTTGGCGAACTGCCGGCTGGCGGCGCCGGCGCAGATGACGACGGCGTCGGCGGACTCGCGCTGGCCCGGCTGCGCGCCGTCTGCGTCCGCGAGGTCCAGCAGGTAGCCGCCGCGCTCGGGGATGATGTCGCGGATGTCGGCGTCCTGCACGAAGCGCACGCCCCGGCGCGCGCAGGCGCGGGCCAGCCCGCTCGTGAATTTGTGGATGTCGCCGGTCGCGTCCGACGGGGTGTAGAAGCCGCCGTGGCAAGTGGTCTGCAGGGCCGGCTCGATGCTGCGGGCTTCCGCGGGCGTCACGGCGTAGCGTTCCAGCCCGCCCTCCTGCAACAGCGCGTTGGCGCGGCGCGCGGTCTCGAAGCTGGCGGCGTCATGGTAGATGTGCAGGATGCCCCGGCGCTCCAGGTCGAAGTCGATGCCTTCTTCCTCGGCCATCGCGTACAGGTGCTGGCGCGCCTCGATGGCCAGGCGCGTGGTGTCGATGGTGTTCTGGCGGTAGTGGCGGATCTGGCCGATGAACTGCGCCAGCCAGGAATACTTGTGCCAGCTGAAACGGGGATTGAGCAGCAGCGGCGCGTCGTGGCGTCCGAGCCAGCGCAGGCCTTTCATGATGGTGGACACGCTGTTCCAGACTTCGGCGTTGCTGGCCGACAGCTGGCCGCCGTTGGCGTAGGACGTTTCCATGGCGGGATAGCGCTGGCGGTCGTAGACGGTGACGTCGTAACCCTGTTTGCTCAGGGCATAGGCAGACGTGACGCCGGTGATACCGGCGCCGATGATGGCGATGCGGGGCATGGTCGCTCCAAGGTCGAGTGGCCGCGGCCACCCGGCCGCAGCACCCCATCTGTCTCTGTACCTGAGAGCTTCACCCGCGGCGCGGATGGCGGCGGGTTCCCCTTCGGTGGGCGCGCAGGGCGCCTCTCTCCAGATTGTCTAGACCGCGCAGTCCTGTTTGCCTGAGAGTTTCCGGGGCGGTTGCTCCGTCGGCGCCTGCGGCGGGGCAGGTCTCTTCTGCGGGGTTTTGGATCGACCCGGGCAGGATAGCCAAAATCCCGGATTGTGGGACTAAGGGTTAATACCAGGGCTGGGGTGCCGGCGCAAAGGGGAAGTGTCCCCAAAATTCCCCTGTTACCTCTCCGTTGAACTGTACATTCCTCGTAAAAGCATCGCGCGGGGCGATGCGCTATAACCGACGTTTTACGCATTAGTGCCCCACGCGGGGCGGCGACCGGCAGCGTGCATGGCCGTGCCGCCGCCGGCAGGCCCCGATTCATGCCCCGTTTCATCCGCCGTACCCCTGTAGCGCTGCTCGTCGTCCTGACGGGCGTCCTGGCGGGATGTTCGTCCCCCAAGCCCGCGTTCGAGAAGGAAGACTTCGCCCAGAGCGATACCTATTCCCGGACTGTTTCCGCCGGCAGCGCCGCCGCCTGCGATGCCGGCCGCCGCGCTTTGCTGAGCCAGGGCTACAACATCGACCGCTTCGAGTCCGCCCGGGTCACGGGCCACAAGAACTTCCAGGCCGAAGACGGGCAGCACACGCAGATCAGCTTCAACATCGAATGCGCCGCCGACAGCGGCTCCAACGAGCGCGCGACGGTGTTCGCCAACGCCGTGCAGGACCGCTATTCGATCAAGCGCACCGCCAATTCGGCCAGCGTGGGCGTGAGCGTGCTGGGGCAGGTGTCCATGCCGTTCGGCGCCAGCGACGATTCGCTGGTCAAGACGGCCAGCCAGACGGTGGCCCGTCCGCAGTTCTACGACGGATTTTTCCAGTTGCTGCAGCGCTTCCTGCCGGATGCGCAGGCCGCCTCCGCGCCCCAGCCGGCGCCCGCGAGCCGCGCGAAGGCGCCGCCGCCCAAGCCGGCGCAGGCCGAGCCCGCCGCGTCGCCTGACGCGCCGGCCGATACCCTGAACCCGGCCGCCGCCGGCAGCCCTGCCGCCGGCGCGGCCAAGGACGCGCCGGTCGACGCGGGAAAGAACCCGCCCGCCGGCAGCCCGCCGCCGGCCGCGGCGCCGGCGGCCACCCCCGCCAACGCCGGGTCCGGCGCCGCCGAGCCGTCGTCGTCTCCCGCCGCCGCGCCGCCGTCCGCGCCCGCCACCCCGGAAGCCGCCCGCTGAATCTTGCGTCGTAACGCCGGTTTGCCGTAGCGCAAAAGAGCGCGGGGCGGCGATTCGCCCGCCCGCCGGCATCCGGCGATAATCCGGGCCATGACTTATCAACTCCTCAAGATGCTGCACGTGGCGGCCGTGGTCGCCTGGCTGGGCGGCTCGCTGTTCGTGTCCCTGTTCCTCCTGTCCTCGCAGCCCCAGGACGACGACGAAGCCCCGAAAGAACGCAAGATGCTGGGCGCGCTGCGCCGCTGGACGCTCTACGTGACCACGCCGGCCATGGTGCTGACCTGGCTCGTGGGGTTGCACCTGGCCATGACCTTCGGCTGGTTCGCCATGAGCTGGATCTGGGTCAAGATCGGCTTCGCGCTCGCGCTATCGGCGCTGCTGGGCATCCAGAGCGCGGCCCTGCGCCGCATGGCGAACGGCAGCGCGCGGCGCCCGCCGCTGGTCGATCTGTACGCGCCGTTCACCGTGGTCGCGTCCGCCGCCATCGTGACGCTGGTCGTGGTCAAGCCGTTCTGAGCCCGCGCGCCGCGCATATGCCGCGCGGCGATATCCAAACACCTGTGTAATAAGAACTCAACGAACTATTCGTTCCTTGGGGGGCACCCCCGTCCCTAGAATCGCTTCTCTCATAACTGCTTAGGCTGAGAGGCGATTCCAATATGACTCCCCGTTTTTTCAAGAAGCTGCTTGGCGTGGTGCTGGCCTCGGCGGCGATGTTCCATGGGCCGGCCTTTTCGGCGGACCCGAAGCCGTTGAAGGTCGGCGTGCGCGGCGGTGTCGACGAGCAGATCTGGGAAGTGGTCGCCCAGGTCGCCAAGAAGAACGGCCTGGCCGTCGAACCCGTGGTGATCACGGGCACCGCCAGCCCGAACGAGGCGCTGAACAACGGCGACCTGGAAGCCAATGCCTTCCAGCACATTCCCTTCCTCAACGACCAGATCAAGCAGCGCGGCTATAAGCTGGTGCCGGTGGCCAACACGCTGATCTCGCCCATCGCGTTCTACTCCCGCAAATACAAGTCCCTGAAGGAACTGCCCGACGGCGCCCGGGTCGGCATTCCCAACGATCCCAGCAACCAGACGCGCGCGCTGGTCATCCTGCGCGACCACGGCCTGATCGCCTTGAAGGACGGTTTCGATCCGGCCACCGGCACGGCCACGCTGGCCGACGTGACGGCCAATCCCAAGAAGCTCGACTTCGTCGAAAGCGCCTCGGTGGTGCTGGCGCGCTCGCTGCCCGACGTGGACACCGCCGCCATCGTGAACAGCTTCGCCTACCAGGCCGGGCTGATCGCCACGCGCGACGGCATCGCGGTGGAGAAGAAGGAGAACAACCCCTACGTCAACATCATCGCGGTCCGCGAGCAGGACAAGGACGCGCCCTGGGTGCCCGAGCTGATCAAGGCCTACCACTCCGACGAAGTGCGCCAGTTCATCCTGAGCAAGTACGAAGGCTCGGTGATCCCGGTTTTCTGAACGATGATGCAACACGAGTTTTCCATCGGGGAGCAGGCCGCCGCGACGCCGCTCTCGCCGCCGGACGCGCACATCGTGTTCGAAGGGCTGCAGAAGCGCTACGAAGGCGCCCGCGGGCCGGTGACGGCGCTGTCCGACGTGTCGTTCTCGATCGCGCGCGGCGAGGTGTTCGGCATCATCGGGCGCAGCGGCGCCGGCAAGTCCACGCTGCTGCGCTCCATCAACATGCTGGAGCGGCCCAGCGCCGGCCGCGTGCTGGTCGAGGGCGTGGACGTGGGCGGGCTGGACGAGAACGCGCTGGTGGGATTGCGCCGCCGCATCGGCATGATCTTCCAGCACTTCAACCTGCTGTCGGCCAAGACGGTGGCCGAGAACGTGGCCTTGCCGCTGCGCGTGGCCGGCGTCAAGGCCGCCGCGGCGCGGGCCCGGGTCGAGGCGCTCCTGGACCTGGTCGGGCTGCGCGACAAGGCCGACACCTATCCGGCCCGCCTGTCCGGCGGCCAGAAGCAGCGGGTCGGCATCGCGCGCGCGCTGGTCCACGATCCGGAGATCCTGCTGTGCGACGAAGCCACCTCGGCGCTGGATCCCGAGACCACGCAATCCATCCTGGCCCTGCTGCGCGACATCAACCGCAAGCTCGGCCTGACGGTGGTGCTGATCACCCACGACATGGCGGTGATACGCGAGATCTGCCACAAGGTGCTGGTGCTGGACGAGGGCCGCAAGGTCGAGCATGGCGAAGTCTGGCGCGTTTTCGGCAATCCGCGGGCCGACGCCACGCGGGCGTTGCTGCGGCCCTTGCAGCACGATCTGCCGGCCGACCTCGAAGCCAGGCTGGTGCCCGACCTGCAGGGCCGCGACGGCAGCGCCGTGCTGCGCTTGCGCTTTACCGGGCAGGGGCGACCCGATGGCGTGTCCTTGCAGGCGCTGGCCGCGCTGGGGCCGGGCGCCACGCTGCTGCATGGAGGACTGGACCGGTTGCGCGGCCACGCGCAAGGCAGTCTGCTGGTGTCGGTGCCCGCCGGCGCATTGCGGGAAGAGGCCGCGCGCGCCGCGCTGGTGGCCGATCAGATCAAGGTGCTGGGCTATGTCGCTGCCGATGCTCGATAAATACCTGCAGGCTTTCCTGCAGACCCTGGCGATGGTGGGCGTCTCCGCCGTCATCGCCATCGTGTCCGGCCTGGCGCTGGCGGTGGTCCTGACCGTCACCGCGCCCGGCAACCTGTATCCCCGGCCGCGCTTCAACAAGGCGCTGTCGATCACGGTGAACACCTTCCGGGCCATCCCCTTCATCATCCTGCTCGTGGCCATGCTGCCCTTCACGCGCTTCCTGGTGGGCACCACGCTGGGCACCTGGGCCGCCATCGTGCCGCTGTCGGCCAACCTGGTGCCGTTCTTCGCGCGCATCGCGCAGGTCAGCCTGAACGAAGTGGACCACGGGCTGGTGGAGGCCGCGCGCGCCATGGGATGCCGGCGCTGGCACATCGTGCGCCACGTGCTGTTGCCCGAGGCCCTGCCGGGCATCATCGGCGGCATGACGGTGAGCGTCATCGCCATGATCAATGCTTCGGCCATGGCGGGCGCGGTGGGCGCCGGCGGCCTGGGCGACCTGGCGATCCGCTACGGCTACGAACGCTACGAAACCCGCGTGATGTTCGAGGTCATCGTGATCCTGATCGCGCTGGTGTCGATCGTGCAGTTCACCGGGGAATGGCTGTCGCGCCGGGCCGACCACAAACGTTGATTTCCGCGCAAGGGCGGCACGCCCTTGCGCACCCTGACGATAGGAATCCAGAGATGTCCGATACTACGCAACACGGCTTCGCCACGCGCGCCATCCACCTGGGCTACGACCCGCTGGACGAGCAGGGCGCGCTGTCGCCGCCGCTCTACCTGACCGCCACCTACACGCAGGACAGCATCGAGGCCTTCGACCAGATCCGCCTGGGCGAACGGCAGGGCTATGTGTACGGCCGCACGCGCAACCCCACCCAGGCGCTGCTCGAAGAACGGCTGGCCTCGCTGGAAGGCGCCGAGGCCGGCGTCGTCACCGCGTCGGGCATGGCGGCCATTTCGGCCACCCTGTTCTCGCTGCTGCGCGCCGGCGACGAAATCGTGGTCGACCAGATCGTGTACGGCACCGCCTTCACGCTGTTTTCGCAAGGACTGGAACGGTTCGGCGTGCGCGCCGTGTTCGCCGATTTCACCCGCCCCGAAACCGTGGCCGCCGCCATCGGCGAGAAGACGCGCGCCGTCTATTTCGAAACCCCCGCCAACCCCAACCTGCGCCTGGTCGATATCGCGGCCGTGTCGGCCATCGCGCGCGGCAGGGGCCTGCTCACCATCGTCGACAACACGTTCGCCACGCCGGTGCTGCAGCGGCCGCTGGAACACGGCGCCGACATCGTGCTGCATTCCGCCACCAAGTACCTGGGCGGTCACGGCGACCTGCTGGCGGGCGCGGTGCTGGGCCGCAAGGAACACATCGACGCCATCCGGTTGCAGGGCCTGCGCTACTTCACCGGCGCCACGCTCTCGCCCTTCACGGCATTCCTGGTTCTGCGCGGCATCAAGACGCTGGAGCTGCGCGTGCAGCGCCACAGCGAATCGGCCAGGAAAGTGGCGGAGCTGTTGCGCGGGCACGCCGCGGTGGCCGACGTGTTCTATCCCGGCCTGCCCGACACCGCCGGCGCCGACATCGCGCGGCGCCAGCAGTCGGCGGGCGGCGGCCTGGTGGCCTTCGAGTTGAAAGGCGGGCTGGCCGCCGGGCGCAGGCTGCTCAACAGCCTGAAACTGGCGCGCATCGCGGTCAGCCTGGGCGATCCGGAAACCCTGATCCAGCATCCCGCGTCCATGACCCACGCGAGCTATACGGCCGAAGACCGCGAGCGCTACGGCCTGTCCGAGGGCCTGCTGCGCCTGTCGGTGGGCCTGGAAACGCCGGAGGACATCCTGGCCGACCTCAGGCAGGGCCTGGACCGGGCGTAGCCGGGGGCGGCGCCGCGCGCCGCCATGCCACCCATTCTCCCTCGCCCTCGAAATGGCGCGGGCCCCGCGCGGCGACGGCCAGGCCGGCGCGCAGCGCATCCAGGTCCAGCCCCGGCAGGTTGCGCAGCAGCGCGGCGGGAAGGCGGTCGATGTTGAGCGCGTCCTCGTCGAACTCCATCGCCATCAGCCCGCCGCCGTCGCTGGGCACGCGGACGATCCACAGGCCTTCCATGTAGTCGCCATGCCAGGGGTCGGGGTACATGGCCCGCGTGTAGCGGAATCCGAATTCCTGGATCTCGTCCCAGGGCCAGAACTCGCGCAGCCCCATGGCCCGCGCCAGCTCGCTGCTGCGGGTCAGGCCGGCGTCGTCGAAGCTCACGGTTTCCTTGAGGGGATCCTCGGCCGGCTCGGGGCCGGCGAGCAGCCGCTTGATGAATGACCACATGGGGCGTCACGAAAGAGGGAGCGAGGCGGTCCTGCGGGCGGACCGGGCCTTGCAAAGATGCTACAACCGTCCATTCACGTCAAATCCCGCCGCGTCGGATTCGACGGCAAGCCCATAAGGAGAGCACCCATGACGGACAAGATGCCAGACGCCACCGACCAGGACCTCGCGGCCGCGCCGCGCAAGCGCGCAACCGGCGCCAAGCGCGCCGCCGGCGCCGCGCCGGGCCCGCGCAAGGCGCCCGCCCGCAAGGCCGTCAAGACCGTCGTCACGGCGGTCACCACCAGCCGCCGCGCCGCGGCCCCGCAGCCCCCCAAGTCGGCGCCTTCGGCGCCATCGGCGGCGGAGGCCGCGCCCGTGCTGGAAATCCGCCGGCGCATTTCCGAGCGCGCGGACGCCGCGCGCCAGGAAGCCGTGGCGGTGTTGGCGGACATCGCCCGCCGCCACCAGGCCAATGCGCCCGACCAGGCGCACGAGGCCCTGCGTTCGGTCATCGAGGAACTGTCGCCCGACGACGCCCATGCCGTGCACCGCGCGCTGCTGGAAGCCGGCGAGGGCGCGCCCGCCGCGCCGCGCAACCCCGACGACGAGCTCGTCGCGGACTGGCGCGAGGGCATCTATCCCTACCGCCATCGCATGCTCCGGCGCAACTACGAAAAGCAGAAGTACCGGCTGCAGGTCGAACTGCTCAAGCTCCAGGCCTGGGTCAAGGCCACGGGCCAGCGCGTGGTCATCCTGTTCGAAGGCCGCGACGCGGCGGGCAAGGGCGGCACCATCAAGCGCATGATGGAACACCTGAATCCCCGCGGCGCGCGCGTGGTCGCGCTGGAAAAGCCGTCCGACACCGAACGTGGCCAATGGTATTTCCAGCGCTACGTGCAGCACCTGCCCACTGCCGGAGAGATCGTCATGTTCGACCGCTCCTGGTACAACCGCGCCGGCGTCGAGCGCGTGATGGGTTTCTGCACGCATGAGGAATACCTGGACTTCCTGCGCCAGGTGCCGGATTTCGAGCGCCATCTCGTCAGCAGCGGCATCCACCTGATCAAGTTCTGGTTTTCCGTCAGCCGCGAGGAACAGCGCCACCGCTTCCAGCAGCGCAAGGTCCATCCGCTCAAGCAATGGAAGCTGAGCCCCGTGGACCTGGCGTCGCTCGACAAGTGGGACGACTACACCCGCGCCAAGGAAGCGATGTTCGCGCACACCGACACCGCCGACGCGCCGTGGGTCGTGGTCAAGTCGGATTGCAAGAAGCGCGCGCGGCTCAATGCCATGCGCTATGTGTTGAGCCGCCTGCCGTACGAAGGCAAGAGCGACGACGCCACGATGGCGCTGGATTCGCTGATCGTGGGCCGGGCGCTCTGATCAGGCGCCCAGGGCCCGCAGGTTCAACTCGTGGCTGCGCCCGATCCACAGGGCGCAGTCGCGGTGGTCGCGCAGGGAATCGCCGGTGTTGGGATGCAGGAAGACGTCCAGGCCGCCGCGGTTCAGCGTGAGCCAGGTCGCGATCTCGGCGAATAGCCCGGGCGCGAAGGCGATCTGGTAGCTCCACATGGGATGCGGGCCGACGGGGCGCTCATGGAAGCGCCCCAGCTCCATCCGGCCGTCGAATGCCGCGGCGATCCGCTCGCGCAAGGCGAACGCGGCATCGCGGCTGCCGGCGTCGAAATACACGTGGGCATGCCAGCTGGCGACTTCCGCCGCGGATAGATCGGTCATGGTGGGTTCTCCGTTCGAGCTAGCCGCCGGCGCGCTTGGCGCGGTGGCCGTGTTTTTGCAGGGCGTCCATGATCCGTTCGCAATGGTCTCCCTGCACTTCGATCACGCCGTCCTTGGCGGTTCCGCCCGACCCGCAGGCCGCGCGCAGCTGCTTGCCCAGCACGGCCAGCGCGTCCGCGTCCAGGGCCAGCCCCTTGACCACGGTAACGCACTTGCCGCCGCGGCCCTTGGTCTCGCGAGACACGCGGGCCACGCCGTCGCCGGCGGGGGCCGGCCTGGCCGCCTGCTTGCACAGGCATTGCGCAAGCGGGTTGCGGCATGCCGGGCACATCCGGCCGCTTTCCGTGGAGTAGACGAGGCCGCCTGTCGAGCTGCGTTTCATGGTGGGCGCGCGTAAAAGCCTCTATGTTAATCGCGGCCGCGCGCCGGGCTCACTTGCCGCGCATCTGGTCGATCAGGCGGCGGTCCCGCTTGGTCGGCCGGCCGGCCTCGATGCCCAGGGCGGGCTCGGGCGCCAGGCGGCGCATCTCGGCCGCGCGTTCGCGGGCCGCCACGCTCTCGGGCGTTTCTTCGTAGAGCTGGCGCGCCACGGGCGCGGGGCCGCGCACGCCGCTGACGGCCACCACCCGCACGCGCACCGCGGGATCTTCCTTGCGGATGGCGATGAGGTCGCCGGGGGCGACTTCACGCGCGGGCTTGGCGGGCTGGTCGTTCACCAGCACCCGGCCTTTGCCGATTTCCTGCACGGCCAGGCTGCGCGTCTTGTAGAAGCGCGCAGCCCAAAGCCATTTGTCGAGCCGGATCTTGTCCATCTGCCTGTCCCTGCCGTATTGCCGTATCAGGGACCATGATAGCCGGGACCGCTCGCGGGCGGCCCCGGCGCGGCTCAATCCAGCGCCAGGTTCGCTTCCTTGACCACGCGCTGCCACTTGGCGATTTCGGCGCGGCGGAAGGTGTCCAGTTCGGCGGGCGTAGAACCGATGGGCTCGGCGCCGATGCCGGCCAGCTGCTCGGCGATGGCGGGATCCTTCAGGACCTTGGCCAGCGCCTGCGATACCTGGTCCACGATGGCGGGCGGCGTGCCGGCCGGCGCGAACACGGCGTTCCATTCGTAGGTCTCGTAGCCCGGCACGCCGGACTCGGCGATGGTGGGCAGGTCGGGCGCGGCCTTGGAGCGTTCCTGGCCGCCCACGGCGACGGCGCGCAGCTTGCCGTTCTTCACGTGCTGCCATGCCGAGCCCATGCTCGCGAACATCACCGGCACCTGGCCCGACATCACGTCGATCATGGCCGGGCCGCCGCCCTTGTAGGCCACGTGCTGCAGTTCGGTCTTGGCCAGCAGGTTGAACAGCTCGCCGGCCAGGTGCTGCGCCGAGCCGGGGCCGGCCGAGGCGAAGTACACGTGGTCCTTGGCGCCGGGCTGGCCCAGCTTGATCAGGTCGGCCACCGTCTTGACCTCGTACGACGGAGTGACCACCAGCACGTTGGGCACGCGCAGCAACAGGGACACGGGCGCGAACGCGGCCAGCGTGTCGAACTGCATCTTGGAGTGCAGCGCGGGATTCTGCGCATGGTTGGAGGCGTCCAGCATCAGCGTGTAGCCGTCGGGCGCGGCCTTGGCCACCACCGCGCCGCCGATCATGCCGCCGGCGCCGCCCCGGTTTTCGATCACCACGGGCTGGCCCAGCTCGGCGGCCAGCTTGGGGCCGATCAGGCGCGCCACCACGTCCACCGTGCCGCCGGGCGGATAGGTCACGACCAGCGTGACGGCGCGTTCGGGATAGGCGGCAGAGGCCGCGCCCGCGGCGCTGGCAAGCAGGCCGGCGGCGGCGTACAGGGCGGCGCGGCGCGCGCAACGTTTGAACAGGTGGGTCATGGTGTGTCTCCTTGGAATTGGAACAGCCGCAGCGGGGTGTCGGCAAGCAGGACGCGTCGCTGCGCGGGGTCGTCGATCCAGGCGTCCAGCCATTGCGTTGCCGCGGAGTAGGACGCCAGGTGGCGGTGCTCGGTATGGGGCCAGTCGCTGCCCCACATGAGCCGTTCGGGGGTGTAGGCCTCCAGCAGCAGCCGCGCGGCCAGGCGGCCCGATGCGGCGCAGGCGGAGGCCGGCCAGTTGCGGTAGGGGGCGGACAGCTTCACCCACACGCGTCCGCTTTCCGCCTGCCGCAGCAGGAAGTGGAAGCCGGGGTCGGACGTGCCCAGCGCGGGATCGGGCCGGCCGAAATGGTCGACCACCACGCGGCATCCGGCCGCCAGCAGGGCCGGAAGCAGGCCCGGCAGGCGCGTGGCGGGCAGATGCAGCTCCACGTGCCAGCCCAGCGCGTTCACGTGGGCCAGCAGGGCCTGCCACTCGGGCGCCTGGATCTCCGGCAGGGGCAGGCCGATCAGGTTCAACCGGATGCCGGTCACGCCGGCCTCGGCCATGGCCTGCAAGGTCTCCGGGGCGGTGCCCGGCGCCACCACCGCCACGCCGCGCAGGCGGCCGGAGGCGGCGCGCAGCGCCTGGAGCAGGTGGCTGTTGTCCGTGCCCAGGAAACTGGGTTGCACCAGCACGCCATGGCCGAGCCCGTGCTCGTCCAGCAGCGCCAGGTACTCGGCCAGCGTGGCGTCGTAGTCGGGGGTGTGGCGGCGCGTGTCGGCAAGCGCCAGGCCTTGCCGGAATACGTGCGCATGGGTGTCGACGGCGGCGCCGGTGACGGGGGAGGGCAAAGCAGTCTCCTTGTGGCGCGCCGGGGCCGGGCCGTCGGCGCTTTCTGTATGGCGGGATTCTAGGAAGCCGCAATATAATTTTCCATTCTGGGAAATCGCTTTATATATATTGGATCAATATGGAAACCAGGCACCTGCGCTATTTCCTCGCGGTGGTCGACCACGGCAGCGTCAGCCGCGCCTCGGAATGGCTGGGCATCGCCCAGCCCGCGCTGAGCCAGGGCCTGGGCCGCATGGAAAAAGACCTGGGCGTGCGGCTGTTCGAGCGCTCGCGCCGCGGCAGCGCGCCCACGCCGGCCGCCCTGGCCATTCTGGAAGACGTGCGCGCCAGCGTGGCGCGGATCGACGCGGCCGCGCACCGGGCGCGCGAGATCGGCCGCGGCAGCGCCGGCCAATTGACGGTCGGCCTGGTGTCGTCGGCCCTGTTCGACACCTTGCCGCGCGCGCTGCGCGAAATGCGCAGGCTGGCGCCGGGCGTGCGCGTGATCCTGCGCGAGATGAGCAACGCCGAGCAGGCCGAGGCCCTGCAGACCGGCGAAATCGATATCGGCCTGATGCACACGCCGGTCGCGGTCGGCGGCCGCATGCGCGAACGCCAGCTGCTGCGGGACCGGCTGGTGGCCGCCGTGCCCGATGAGCTCGACGTGCCCGCCGACGGCCAGGTCAGCATGGCCCAGATCGCCCGCGCCGGCCTGGTGATGTATCCGCAATCCCAGCTGCCGGCCTTCTATGCCGGCATCCTGGACGCGATGCGCAAGGCCGGCCACGACGCGCAGGTGGCGCAGGAGGCAAACCGCACGCTGACGGTGCTGTCCTGCGTGGCGGGCGGTTGCGGAGTGGCCCTGCTGCCCAGCTGGATCCGCTCGATGAATTTCCGCGGCGTGCGCTTCTGCGAAGTGCGCGACGGGCAGGCGCTGCCCAGCTTCGACCTCAGCGCCATCTGGCCTGCCCGGTCGGTGCCGACGCTGGCGGACATGTTCGCCAACCTGGACCTCGGCGCTCGCTGATCCGGCCCGCTTTCAATGCGCCTTCAGCCACCTTGCCGGAACGCTTAAGCGAGGCTTAAAACGGGCCTTGCGCCGGAACTCGAAGTACGCGTCCCGTCTAACCAGGAACGCGCATCGAGAGGAAAACCGGCTCATGGATCTGAATTGGCAGCAGCAGCTTGCGGAAAGCGCATGGTGGCTCGCGCGGGCCTTCGGCTTCACCGCCGTGGCCCTGGCGCTGGCCGCGGCCGTGCTCGCGAGGACCACGGACTGGGGCCGCAAATTCTGGCGGCTGGCCTGGCCGTACCTCGATCCCCGCCGCAGTTGGCGGCCCTTGCTCACGCTGGCGCTGCTGCTGTTCCTGGCGATGTTCGCCGTGCGCATGACGGTGCTGTTTTCGTTCTGGTACAACGGCTTCTACAGCGCGCTGCAAGCGCTGGACCAATCCGCCTTCTGGCGCTTCCTGGGCATATTCTCCGTGCTTGCCTGCGTGCATGTGGCGCGGACGCTGGCCGACAGCTACGCGGGCCAGGCCTTCGATATCCGCTGGCGCGTCTGGCTCAACGATCGCCTCACGCGCGACTGGCTGGACGCGGGCGCCTACTATCGCGGCCATTTCCTGGAGGCGCCGGTCGACAACCCCGACCAGCGCATCGAGCAGGACATCGCCATGTTCGTCACCGGGTCGCGCACCCTGGCGATCGGCGCGCTGAGCGCCGTCGTGTCGCTGGTGGCGTTCACCTCGATTCTCTGGGGGCTGTCCGGCGCGCTCACGGTGGGCGGCGTGGAGATCCCGCGCGCCATGGTGTTCGTGGTGTACCTGTACGTGATCGTGGCCACGCTGTTCGCCTTCAAGATCGGCCGCCCGCTGATCAGGCTGAACTTCCTGTCCGAGCGCTTGACCGCGAACTTCCGCTACGCGCTGGTGCGCCTGCGCGAGAACGCCGAGAACGTCGCGTTCTACCAGGGCGAAGGGGTGGAACGCGCCACCTTGTGGACGCGCTTCACGGCCTACATCGCCAACCTGTGGGCGCGCGTGTACCGGGGCCTGAAGTTCGACGGCTTCAACCTGACGGTCAGCCAGGTGGCCGTGGTGTTTCCCTTCATCCTGCAGGCGCCGCGCTTCTTCAGCGGCGCGATCAAGCTGGGCGACGTCATCCAGACGTCGCAGGCGTTCGGGCAGGTGCAGGATTCGCTGTCGTTCTTCCGCAGTTCGTACGACACCTTCGCGCAGTACCGCGCCACGTTGGACCGGCTTAACGGTTTCCTGGACGCCAACGAGGCCGCGCGGGCCTTGCCCGCCGTGCGGACCGAGGCGCTGCCCGACGGCCTGGAGATCGCCGGCCTGCAATTGCGCCGGCCCGATGGCGCGGTTCTGTTGCGGGATCTGGACCTGCGCCTGCGCCCGGGGCAGGCCCTGCTGATCAAGGGGCCGTCGGGCAGCGGAAAGACCACGTTGCTGCGCGCGCTGGCCGGCTTGTGGCCGCATGCCGAAGGCAGCGTGCGGCGGCCGCAGGGCGCCAGCGCGCTGTTCCTGTCGCAGCGGCCGTATCTGCCCCTGGGCGATCTGCGCGGCGCGCTGGCCTATCCCGGCCTGGCGCAGCCCGAAGACGACGCCCGCCTGGTCGAGGCGCTGGAGCGCGTCAACCTGGGGCACCTGGCCGGCCGGCTGGACGAGGTCGCGGATTGGGCGCGCATCCTGTCCATCGGCGAGCAGCAGCGCGTGGCCTTCGCGCGCGTGCTGTACAACCGGCCCGCCATCGTGTTCCTGGACGAGGCCACCTCCGCCACGGACGAGGGCCTGGAGCATGCGCTGTACCGCCTGCTGCGCGACGCGCTGCCGTCCTGCATGCTGGTCAGCGTGGGCCATCGCAGCACGCTCGACGCCTTCCATACCCACAGGCTGGAACTGGACGGCGCCGGCGGCTGGACGATGGGCCGGATGGAAGCGCGAGGCGAGCCGCCGGCCTGGCGCCGCGCCGCGGCCTAGGGCCTGTCAACACTAAAAGGAGCCTTGCGCAGGGCCTGGGCGCTTGCGGGCGAGGTCAGGTGCCCACGCGCAAGGGGCTGGTCAGCTTGCGCAGCGCGGCGACCACGCTTTGCGCGGTGATGCGGCCGGTCTTGGGATTGGCCGAGGGGATGTTCTGGATTTCCATCGAGAACGAGGCCGAATCGGAAGCCACTTCGACGCGGTGGACATTGCGTTCCAGCGAGGGATCGGCCCAGATTTCCAGGGTGGTGCGATCCGGCCCGATGCCCGCCAGCGAAACGCTGACCGCCACGTTCAGATTGGCCGGGAACCCCACGGCGGCGTCTCGCGGCGAGCCGCGGAACACTAGGCGGGGTTCGGTGATGCCGGAGATGTCGATGTTGTTCTCGGCGAGGTAGGGCGCGCCCAGCAGGCCGCGCACCGGTTTGCGCGTGATCATCGTGACGGAGTGGATGACGCCTTCCGCCGCGGCGGTGACGGCGTCCAGGCCGAGGATGGCGCCGGAAGGCACCACGATCTGGCCCTGGTGGGCCCGGGCGAGCTCGATCAGGTCGTCGTGGCGCAGCAGCGCGCCGGAGCTCAGCATCACCAGCTTCTTGCCGGCGCGCAGCACCGGCTCGGCGATGTCGCGGAACACGGCGGCGGGCGCGCATTCGACGACCACGTCGCAAAGCTCGTGCAGGGCGTCGAGAGTGGTGAAGGCGGGGGCGCCGTTGGCCCAGGCGAAGGCCGGCGGGGCCTTGGGGTCGCGCACCGCGACGGCGGCCAGGGCCAGGCCGGGCAGCCCGGCGTCCAGGGATTGCGCCACGGCCTGGCCGATGGCGCCGAAGCCGGCGATGCCGACGCGGTAGTGGTTCATAGGGATCCGAAAGCGTGATGCCGCGGCGGGGCGCGGGCGGTGGGCCTGGCGGCGCCGGCGAGGGCGGACCGCAAGGGGTCGGGCCACTGTAGCCAGGGCCCGCGCCAGCGTCAATGCGGAGGGGCCGCGAGCCGGACGCTACACTGCCCGGCAATATCGCCAGGAGCAGAGCCATGCTGATTCTTCCAGAGGCGCCGCGCGACCGCGACGCCATTTACGCGCTGACGCAGGCGGCCTTCGAGGGCAATCCCCACAGCGAGGGAACCGAGGGCCGCATCACCGACGCGCTGCGCGAGGCCGGCGCCCTGACGCTGTCGCTGACGGCCTGGGAAGACGGCCGCCTGGCGGGGCACATCGCGTTTTCGCCGGTCACGGTCGGCGACGGCTCCGCGGGCTGGTACGGGCTGGGGCCGCTGGCCGTGCGGCCGGACTGCCAGGGCCGCGGCATCGGCTCGGCCCTGTCGCGGGAGGGACTGGCCAGGCTGCGGGCGCTCGGCGCGGCGGGCTGCGTGGTGCTGGGCGAGCCGGCCTACTACGGCCGCTTCGGTTTCGCGCCGGCGCCCGCGCTGAAGTACCTGGGCGCGCCGCCCGAGTACTTCATGGCGCTGGCCTTCACTCGGCTGGCGAGCGGCGAGGTGGCCTACCACCCCGCGTTCTCGGCCTAACCGCCTTGCCGCGCGCCGGCCATGTAGTCGACGGCCAGGTTGGAGAGCGCGCGAACGCCGTTGATCAGGCCCGACTCGTCCACGTAGAAGCGCGGCGAATGATTGGGGGCGGCCTTTTCCACGTCCGTGTCCTTGGGCGTCACGCCCAGGTAGAAGAACATGCCGGGCACCTTTTCCTGGTAGAACGAAAAATCCTCCGAGGCGGTCGACTTGGGCTGCAGCCCATAGTTGCCTTCGCCCGCCACGCGGCGCAGGGTCGGCCCCATCTTCTCCGTCAGCTCCGGATGGTTGACGGTGGCGTTGTAGAGCTCCACCACCCGCACGTCCGCCTTGGCGCCCGCGCTTTGCGCAATCATGTCGGCGGTGCGCGCGATGCGCTGGTGGATGTCCTTCTTCATGCCTTCGTCGTAGGTGCGGATCGTGCCCGTCATGGCCACGCTGTCGGGCACGATGTTCATGCGGTTGCCGCCGTGGATCGCGCCCACGGTGATGACGGCCGGCTCCAGCATGCTGTTGATCTGGCGGCTGGGAATGGTCTGCAGGCCCAGGATGATCTGCGAACTCACCACGATGGGGTCGATGCCCGACCACGGCCGGGCGCCGTGCGTCTGCTTGCCGGTCACGTCGATCCAGAACTGGTCGGCCGCCGCCATCGCGGGGCCGCTGCGCCACGACAGCTTGCCCGCCGGATAGGCGCTCGACACGTGCAGCCCGAAAATGGCATCCACCTTGGGCTGCTCCAGCACGCCTTCCTGCACCATCATCTTGGCGCCCCAGATCTTCTTGCCGTCGGGCTCGAAATCGGCGGGGCTTTCCTCGGCGGGCTGGAAAATGAACTTCACGCTGCCGGGCAGCTCGTCCTTCATGCCGGCCAGCACTTCCGCGGTGGCCATCAGGATGGCGGTATGGGCGTCGTGGCCGCAGGCGTGCATCACGTCCACTTCCTTGCCCAGGTAAGTGCCTTTGGCCTTGGAGGCGTAGGGCACGTCGACCTGCTCCTTCACGGGCAGCGCGTCCATGTCGGCGCGCAGCGCCACCACCGGACCCGGCTTGCCGCCCTTGAGCACCGCGACGACGCCGGTGCCGGCCACGCCCGTCTTCACGTCCATGCCCAATGCGCGCAGGTGATCGGCCACCAGCTTGGCCGTGCGTGTTTCCTGGTTGCCGAGTTCGGGATGCTGATGGATGTCGCGGCGCCACGCGATGAGCTTGTCTTCGATGGCGCGGGCGCGCTGGTCGATCTGCGCGGCCAGGGCGGGATCGGGCGCCGGGGCCAGCGGGCCTTGCGTGCCGGGCGCGCTCTGCGCGGCCGCCGGGCCGGACATCAGCAGGTGGGCGGCAAGCGCCAGCGGCGCCAGGCGGAACAGGGTATTCGGTCGCGGCATGTCTCGTTCTCCTCTCGGTTGTTAACCTGTTATCGGATGACGATCTTACCGGAGCGTTCCGCCGCCGGCGCGTTTGTTACGCCCGCTTAAAAAGAGGCCGTTTTGATTCCGGCCGATGGAATTTCGCGCCGTGGAAATCGGCGCCTCAGGCCGCGCGCAGAACGCGCCGCGACCCTCGCGCCACCGCCAGCAGCAACACCGCCGCGACCAGCGAGGCGGCGCCCGCCGCGAGCATCGCGGCATGGAACCCGCTGGCCAGCGCGTCGGCGAACAGCGCGGCCGCGTTGGCGGGCTGCTCGGGCATGACGTGCTGCGTGACCGCCGCGCGCGCCGCGGCCTGCGCCTCGGGCGCGCCCAGCCGCGACAGCGAGGCGGCCATCGCATCGATCGCGCGTCCGCTCATCAGCGCGCCCAGCAGCGCGATGCCTATCGTCATGCCGGTCTGGCGCAGCGCGTTCATGGTGGCCGACGCCATGCCGGAACGCTCGCGCGGCACGGTGGCCATCACCGCCATGCTGGTCGAGGGCACGGCCAGGCCGGTGCCCAGGCCCAGCAGCACCAGCAGCGATCCGGTCACCGCATACGGCGTGTCGGTCTCGAAGGCCGTCATGCCCAGCATGGCCACGCCGATGAACACATAGCCGGCGACCATCAGCCGCGGCAGTCCGAAGCGCAGGTTGAGGCGGCCGAACACCACCGACACCAATCCGGCCGCGGCGAACTGCGGCGCCAGCTGCCAGCCCGCGGCCAGCGGCGAGAGGCCCTGCACGTGCTGCAGGTAGAGCGAGAAGAAGAACAGGCTGCTGTAGGCCGAAAAGCCCAGCACGAAGGACGCGAAATTGGTGATGGCGAAGCCCGCGTCGCGGAACAGGCCCAGCGGCAGGATGGGGCGCGCCGCGCGGTGTTCCACCCACAGGAATGCAAGCAGTCCGGCGGCGGCGACGGCAAGCGCGCCCGAGGCTTGCGGCGCGGCCCAGCCGTGCTCGCCCGCGGCGATCAGGCCGAAGGTCAGCGCGCCCAGCCACAACACGCTCAGCGCCTGGCCGGCCGGATCGAAGGCGGCGTGTTCGGGATGGGCGCTTTCCGTGATGCTCCAGGCGCCCAGCGCGATGGCCAGCGCGCCCACCGGCAGGTTGATCAGGAAGATGCTCTGCCAGTTGAAATGCGCCACCAGCACGCCGCCCAGCATCGGCCCCACGATGAGCGAAACCGCGTTGCACGAAGCCCAGATGCCGATGGCCTGGGCGCGCTCCTTCGGATCGGGGAAGGCCTGGGTCAGCAGCGATAGCGCGCCCGGCACCAGCAGGGCCCCGGCCACGCCCTGCACGGCGCGGCCGATCAGCAGCGCCGGCAGGCTGTCGGCCAGCCCGCACAGGGCCGAGCCCGCCGTGAACAGCAACACGCCCGCCAGCCACGAGCGCTTGCGGCCGTAGCGGTCGCCCAGCGGCCCCGCCGACAGCATGAAGGCCGAGAGGAACAGGGCGTAGGCGTCCACCACCCATTGCAGGCCCGCCATGTCGATGCGCAAGGCGGCCTGCATGGTGGGCAGCGCCACGTTGACGATGCTGATGTCCAGGATGGTGATGAAGCTGCCCAGGTTGACGGCCAGGACCAGGGCGCGGCGGCGTGCGGGATGCATAGCGGCGGGAGGGGTGGGGAAGCGGTTATTCTATTTGTCGACCGACCGTCGGTCAATGAAAAATAGAATCGTTTCCATCTCTCGTTTCCGCCCTTTGATCGGGCGCGGCCGCGTCCTCTACACTGGCGCCTTGCCGTTGAATGGACGCTTTGCCGACATGCCTGCCGCCCCTGATCCGCTGTCCCCGCCCTCCGGCACGGGGGCCGACCGCAAGCCGCGCACCAAGCCCGCCGCGGTGCGGCTGGACGAACTCATGGCGGCCGCGGAGGCGCTTTTCATCCAGAAGGGCGTGGAAGCGACCACCATCAGCGAGATCGTGGAGCGCGCCGGCGTGGCCAAGGGCACGTTCTATCACTATTTCACCTCCAAGAACGACATGCTGGCCGCGCTGCGGGCCAAGTTCTCGCAGGGCTTCCTCGACCACATCGAGCGCGCCGTCGGCGCCTGTGCGCCGGACGACGGCGTGGCGCGGCTGCGCGCCTGGACGCGCGCCGGGGTCGAGGCCTATTTCGACGGCTACGCGCTGCACGACGTGGTGTTCCACGACGCCCAGCATCCCGACCGCGGCGTGGCCGAGAAAAGCGCGGTGCTGGATCAGCTGGAAGGCATTCTGGAGGCCGGCGCGCGCGCCGGCTGCTGGACGCTGGACGACGCCGCGCTCGCCGCCATCGTGCTGTACCACGGCATGCACGGCGCGGTGGACGCGCGCATCGCGCAGGGCCGGCTGGACGCGCGGGGCCTGTCCGCGCCGCTGGCCGACATGTTCCTGCGCACGCTGGGCGCGCGCGCCGGCTGAGTCGGCGCGCGGCTGCGCCGGAGGGCCTATTTCGCGATGCGGGCGTCCAGGCTGTTGTCAGCCAGCGCCTGGGCCTGCTCGCGCGACATGCCCAGATGCTCGTACAGGGCATGGAAGTTCTCGTTCACGTAGCCGCCGAAGTACGCCGGGTCGTCGGAGTTGACGGTCACCTTCACGCCCGCGTCCAGCAGCGACAGGATGTTGTGATGGCGCATGTGCTCGAACACGCGCAGGCGGATATTGGACAGGGGGCAGACGGTCAACGGAATCTGCTCGTCGATCAGGCGGGCGATCAGCCGCGGGTCTTCGGCGGCGCGCACCCCGTGGTCGATGCGCAGCACCTTGAGCAGGTCCAGCGCTTCCCAGATGTATTCCGGCGGGCCTTCTTCGCCCGCATGGGCCACGGCGGGCAGCCCCTCGGCGCGCGCGCGGTCGAACACGCGCTGGAAGAGCCGCGGCGGATAGCCTTTTTCGCTGCTGTCCAGGCCGACGGCGATGAAGGCGTCGCGATAGGGCAGCGCGGCCTCCAGCGCGCGCATCGCCTGTTCTTCGGGCAGGTGGCGCAGGAAGCTCAGGATCAGGCCGCTGCTCACCCCCAGCTTGCTGCGCCCGTCCGCCAGCGCCTGGCCGATGCCCTCCAGCACCGCTTCCAGCGGCACGCCGCGGTCGGTATGGGTCTGGGGATCGAAGAAGGGCTCGGTATGGATCACGTTCTGCTCGCGGCACTTCAGCAGATAGGCCCAGGTCAGGTCGTAGAAGTCCTGCGCGGTTCGCAGCACGTCCGCGCCCCGGTAATAGAGGTCCAGGAATTCCTGGAGATTGCCATAGTCGTACGCGCCGCGCAGCGCGTCGATATCGGGCCAGGGCAGGGCCACGCCGTTGCGTTGCGCCAGTTGGAAGAGTAGCTCGGGTTCGAGCGAGCCCTCCAGGTGCAGGTGCAATTCCGCCTTGGGCAATGCGTTGAGCCAGTCGTGCATGATGTTCGGATCCTGAAGGTGGGGCGCGCGCCTGGCGCGTGGACAAGTTGCCCAACTCGGCGACAGTCAGCGCGATTTCCAGGTGCCGGATGCGCAGCTTGCCTCGGAACGGCGTCATGGCGGCGGCGCGATAACGATGTGCCGATTATTCTCCGTCGCCCGGCGCTTGGCAACGCGGGGGCGGGATTCGGATATAGTTCGTCGCCAGGCCGGAGACCGGCGCCCGGGGCCGCCCGAGGCGCGGCGCGCGGCCGGCACCGGAGGAGACCGATTTGTTCCATCAGCCCGCCGTTCTGGCGCGAGGCGCCCTGAACGCGGCCCGCGGCATCGCCTGCGCGGTCGCGCTGGCGCCTGGCGCCGACGCGCGATAGGCGGCCGGCTTGAGCGCGCCCGATCCCCACGCCCGTTTCGTGACCGGCCCGCTCGGCGGCCACGTGATCGAAATGATCCTGACCGGCTGGGCCAGCATGCTGGCCGTGTTCGCCGTGGAGTTCCTGTCGCTGCTGTACCTGGGCACGCTCAAGGACGAGGCGGTGATGGGCGCGGTCGGATTCGGCTCGATGACCCAGTTCACCATTACCTCGATCTGCATCGGCGTGACGGTGGGCGGCGCGGCCCTGGTGTCGCGCGCCCTCGGCGCGGGGGACTTGCCCCGCGCGCGGCGCCTGGCCGGCGCGTCGCTGATCCTGATGGCGGCCGCCGCCGTGGCCTCGGGGGCGCTGTTCCTGCTCGCGATCGGGCCCTTCACCGACGCGATCGGGCTGGCCGCGGACGTGCGCGGCCATCTGCTGTCGTACGTGCTCATCACCACGCCCTTCGCCGTGGTGATGGGCGTGGGCATGATGCTGTCCAACCTGCTGCGCGCGGCGGGGCAGGGGCGCCAATCGATGTGGGTGCTGCTGGCCGGCACGGCCACGGTCGCGCTGCTCGACCCCGTGGTGATCTTCGTGCTGGACGGCGGCATGGAAGGCATCGCCTGGGCCGGCGGGGCCGGCCGCGCGGCCACGCTGGCGCTGGGCGCCTGGCTGGTGTTCCGCCGGCATCGCCTGGTGGAGTGGCCGGGCGCGGCGGCGTTGCGGGAGCACCTGGCCGCGATCGGGCGGATCGCATTGCCGGCGGCTCTGACCACGCTGGCCACGCCCGCCGCGGTCATCTTCACCGTCTCCACCTACGCCGGTTTCGGCCCCAGCGTGATGGCCGGGGCCACCGTGGTCGACCGGGTGCTGCAACTGGCCTATTCGCTGTTCTTCGTGCTGCCCGGCGCCATCGGCCCCATCCTCGGCCAGAACCTGGGCGCCGGACAATGGGACCGAGTGAAGCACACCGTCGGCCTGACCTCGCGCTGGTCGCTGCTGTACGGCTTCTCGGCGGCGGCGCTGCTGGCCCTGCTGGCGCCCTGGATCGCGGACGCCTTCCAGGTGGCCGGCCCCGGCCGCGACCTGATCGTCTTCTTCTGCCGCTACGGCAGTTTCGCCTGGGCGCTCAACAGCCTGTACTTCGTGGCGATCGCGGTATTCAACAACCTGGGCTACGCCGCGTACTCCACGGCCATCGGGTGGCTGCGCGCCACGGCGGGCACCTTGCCCTTCGTCTGGCTGGGGGCGCGCTACGGCGGCCCCGAGGGCGTGATGGTCGGCCAGACGGCGGGCTTCGCCCTGTTCAGCCTGATCGCCATGGCCATGTGCCGGCGCGTGCTCCGGGCGCCGCCCGCCGGTTTCGAGGCCGCGGTCCGCCAGGCCGCCTAGCGCGGGCCGCGCGGTTCGATCCCGCCGGCCGGATCGCGGTACGATCCCGGCTGACTTCGATTTTTCAGGATTGCCATGCGCCAGCGTTCCATTCGCTTTCGAATCGACACCTTTTCCAGCGTGCTGACGGCCGCGGTCATCGCGGCCGCCGCCGCCGGGACGGCGCAGGCGCAGTCGCCCGCTTCCGCCACCGGATCGCGCGCCGCGCCGTCCGCGCCGGCCCAGCCGCAGCCCGCGCTGACGCCCAAGCGCAGTTTCGACGACGCGCCCGCCGCCACGCCGGCTGCGCCCGCCGCCGCGCAAGCCGCTCCCGCGGCCGCTCCGACTGCCGCCCCGGCGGCCACGCCCGCGCCCGCCGCTTCGGCGGCACCCGCCGCTGCGCCCGCGCCCGCCGCCGCGCCCCAGGTCATCATTCCCACCGAACTCGATACCAAGGCCTGCATCGCCAAGCTGCGCAACGGCGCCACCGCCAACGGGCTGACCTTGGCGGATTGGGACAAGTACACCGCCAACGCCAAGCTCCTGCCCACCACCGTGGCGTCCGCCAAGGGCCAGCCCGAAGGGCGCGAGGCATGGTGGGATTACATCGCCAAGACGGTCGACGACGAGCGCGTGAAGGACGGCCAGGCGGTGCTGTCCAAGTACGGCTCGCAGCTGGGCGCCATCAGCCAGCAGTACCAGGTGGATCCGGCCACGCTGGTCGCCATTTTCGGCATCGAAACCAACTACGGCCGCCAGGTGGGCAAGACCGACGTGCTGAACGCATGGCTGACCCGCGCCTGCACCGAGAACAAATCGCTGTGGGAAAAGAACGCCTACGCATCGGTGCGGCTGCTGCGCGACGGCACGGTGCCGGCCGACGGCTTCGTCGGTTCCTGGAGCGGCGCCTTCGGCATGACGCAGTTCATCCCGACCTCGTTCTATGAACTGGCCGCCGATGGCGACGGCGATGGCAAGATCGACCTGTACAACTCCCTGCCCGACGCCCTGGCTTCCACCGCCAACCATCTGCGCAAGCGCCGCGCCAAATGGACGCACGGCCTGCCGGCGGTGGTGGAAGTGCGCGTGCCCGCCGAACTGGCGGCCGCCATTCCCCCCGAACCCGATGCCGAGTACGTCGGGTCGCAAGACCGCCGCACGATTGCCCAGTGGGCCCAGGCCGGCCTGAAGCAGGGCGACGGCTCCGCGCTCAAGCTGCCGTCCGGCAACGACCAGCAGGCCTACCTGTTCGCGCCCACCGGCGCGAAGGGGCCGGTCTTCCTGGCCACCGTGAATTTCGACGCCATCCTGCACTACAACCAGTCGCGCCGCTACGGCCTGGCGGTGTCGCTGCTGCTGAACCGCCTGCAGGGCGGCCCCGCGCTCGTGACGGCCTGGCCCACCGACGATCCCGGCCTGTCGCGCGCGCAGATCAAGGAATTGCAGGAGATGCTCTACGGCCTGGGTTACGACGTGGGCGTGGCCGACGGCATTCCGGGCGCCAAGACCCGCGACGCCGTGCGCGAGGAACAGGCCCGGCGCAACCTGACTCAAGACGGACGCGTCGGCAAACGCATCTACGACGCGATCAAGGCCACCTGGCCGCCCGCCGCCATCCGCGCTCGTCCGGAAGGCCAATCGTGACCGCGTCGGGCACGCAGGGCTACGGCGAAAACGCGGCGGCCCTCGCGGACCAGTACGAGAGCATCGCGTTCGCCGACGTGCATCGCGACGTGATCCATCTGATTCCCGCGGCGCCGGCGCGCGTCGCGGACATCGGGGCGGGCTCCGGCCGCGATGCCGCCGCGCTGGCGCGGATGGGCCACGCGGTGGTGGCGGCCGAGCCCACGCCGGAGCTGCGCCGCGAAGGCCAGCGGCGCCACGCGCTGCCCAACCTGGAATGGGTGGACGACGCCTTGCCGGGCTTGGCGGGCCTGCGCGGACAGGGCCGCGAGTTCGACCTGATCATGCTCACGGCCGTATGGATGCACCTGGACGAGGAAGAGCGCCGGCAGGGCATGGAGGCGCTGGCCTCGCTGCTGGCGCCGGGCGGCCAGATCCTCATGTCGCTGCGCCATGGGCCGGTGCCGGCCGGACGGCGCATGTTCGACGTTTCCGCGCGCGAGACGATCGCGCTGGCGGCAACGCACGGGCTGGCCTCCCATCATCTCGCCGAGCGCGAAGACATGCTGGACCGCGCCGACGTGCGCTGGAGCTTCCTGGGATTGCGCCGCGCCCGACTCGCTTCGAGCTGACTGGCAGCTGACTCATTCGGCATCGGCCGGCACCCGGCCGGCTCATCCTTTCGGGTCTGGGCCGGGCCGCGGGCGGCCGTTATCATGGACGCCTTGGCCCGTCTTCGCATCCGTCTTCCGCCATGTTCGCCGCGCTGCTTCCCGCCACTTTCCACACCGCCCGCCTGCATGCGCGGCGCATGGACGAAACACACTTGCCGTTGGTTGCCGCCATGCACGCGGACGATCGCCTCATGGCCACCATGGGCGGCACGCGCGACCTGGCGGCCAGCCGCCTCTACCTGCTGCGCAACCTGGCGCACTGGAGCGAGCAGGGCTACGGCATGTACGTGCTGAGCGAAGGCGAAGACGGCGCGCCGATGGGGCGCGCCGGCCTGAAGCGTTCCGTCGCCCGCGATGGGGTGGAGGTGGCCTATGCCTTTCTGCCGCGCGGCTGGGGCAAGGGATACGCCACCGAAATCGCCCAGGCGTTGCTCGCGCTGGGCTTCGGGCGGTTGCCCGTGGACGCGCTGGAGGCGGTGGCGATGGACGTCAACGCCGCGTCCTGCCGGGTCCTGGAAAAGTGCGGCATGCGCCAGGTCTCGACCCAGGGCGCGGGCGTGGCCGCGAAGCGCCGCTACCGGATCCGCCGCGCCGATTGGCTGGGCGCGATCGCGGCCTGAAGCGCCGCGGCTCGCCGATAGGCGCTAACATTCTTTCATGAGCACCCGCAAACCCATCCCGGACGACGATCCGCCGCCCGTTCCGCCCGAACCGCCCGCGCCCGAAGAATGCTGCAACAGCGGTTGCATCCCCTGCGTCTATGACGTCTACAACGAAGCCATGGACAACTACCGGGCCGCGCTGAAAGCCTGGAAGGCCAGGCACGAGGAAAAAACCGGCGCCTAGGCGGAACCGGCCCTGGCCTCAGCCGGCCAGCTTCATGTGGATGATGGGGAAGGGGCGGCCGGAATCGTCGTGCGCCGAGCGGCTCACGTCCTCGAAGCCATAGTGCTTGTAGAAGCCGTGCGCCTGAGGGTTCTGTTCGTTCACGTCCACCAGCAGCGTGCCGTGCAGCGAACGCGCGAAATTCAGCAGGCGCCGGCCCGCGCCCTTGCCGCGCTTGTTGGCGTCCACGAACAGCATTTCGACCTTGTTGCCGTTCAGGCCCATGAAACCGGCGACCTCGCCGGCGTCGTCCTCGCACACCCACACCCGCACCGACGGCAGGTAGGTGTTGAGCACCTGCGGGTACATGGCCTGGATCTCTTTTTCCGTCAGGAACGTATGCGTGGCGCGCACCGAACGGAGCCAGATGTCCACGAGGGCCAGGTCGTCGCCGTGATTGCGTTCTCGGATGTTCATTTTCTTATTGATTCTGAGGGTCGGTGCCGTCGCGGTCCTTGGCCGTGAGCGGCGTGTTGCCGCTAAAGTCCTGAGCGGTAGAGCTCGGTCGCCGCCAGGACGGTTTCCATCTGCGCAGTATGCGCGAAAACGAAGCGGTCGCCGTACACGGTTTCATCCGGAAACTCCGAAATCAGCGCGAGCGGCAAGGCTTCGCGATCGCTCTCCGCGATCTGCACCGGGATGCCGTTGAGCACGTCGAATCCGCTTTCGAGCGCATGCGCATGGAAGAGTTCAAGCTGCCGGGCGTTGAACTCGACCAGGCCCGGCACATTGCGCGCCAGCCGCGCCGTGACGCCTTCGATCAGGCGGCGGGCGCGTTCGCCCCAGCCCGGATGGTGGCGCAGCACCAGGAAGAAGCCCTTGGGGATCGTCCACAGTTCGAAGTGGCGCGGCAGATAGCCCGACAGCGGGCGCGTCCATTCGTGGGCGGGATAGCCGTGCAGGTTGATGTGCAGTTGCGCGCCGCTGATGGCCAGCGCCTGGTGCCGCCCGTCGCGCTCGAAGAACGGCGCGCGCTCGCGGTAGGCGATGTCGTCGCCCAGCGCGCTGTAGCGCGACGCGTGCAGCATGTGGCGCGGATGGTGTTCGCGCAGCCGGTTGAAGAGCGCATAGCCGTCGGGGTTCTCGGCGGCGATGAGCGCGAAGTGGGCGTTGCCGCGCGCGGCCAGCGTCTGCGCGGCGCGCAGGGCGCCGACGACGCCGGACGTTTCGTTGGCGTGCTGCGCGCCCGAGATGAAGACGGCGGGGCCGGGGCCGCGCAGGTAGGTGCCCAGCACCGGGCGGCCCTGGCGCGAAACGGCCTGGAACGTGTCGCCGCCGAAGGCGGCCATGCAGCCCGCGATCTGCGCGGCGCTGAGCGGCTCGCGGGCCTGCGCCAGCGGCGTGTCCGGCGCCGCGGGCGCGACGGGCGCGAGCGCGGCGAACGGCTCCAGGGAGATCCTGACGCGCGCCGCGCCGTCATGGCGCCGGATGTCGGGGATGATCTGCCCGGGCTGCAGGCCGCGGTCGCCCGACGGCCGGCCCGAATGCTGCTGGAAGTGCTCCAGCAGCGAGAAGTACACATCCTCGTGCAGGGCTTCGAAGGTGCTGACGATTTCCTCGTCCACCGGCAGCGCGAAGTCCATGCCCGGGAGGTCCACGCGGATCTCCAGGCGATCGAAATAGGGTTCGTGGGCGCCCCAGGCATGGGCGCGCACCGTGTCCACGATGCTGCGGAAGGCCTGCTGGTATTCCGTGGCCTGGGCGGCGTCGAGCTGCAACGTGCCCTCCGCGTCGCGCACGCGCAGCCAGCCGGTGGGCGACAGTTCGGGCGTGCCGTCCTGGGCGTGGCCGAGCTGGTTCGGCGCATACACGCGCGTGTCGAGCTTGCGTCCGTCTGTATAGGTCAGGCTGACGTCGTAGTGCAGGTCGCTTGCGCCGGGCTGCATCGTGACGCGCACGCCTTGCAGCAGGGCCACGAGCGGGTAGGCCTCCAGCGTGAAACGCTTGGCCTGCGCATGTTCGTGCAAGGGATAGCGCACCGTGACGGCGGCGAGCCCTTCCCGCTCGACCTCTTCCAGGAAAAAGTGCAGCAGCGGCTTGTAGGCGCTGCGAAAGCGCGCCGTCACGCCCGCCTGCGCCAGCCGCTCCTGCGCCGCGCGGCGGGCGTCCAGCCCTTCGAACAGCCAGCCCTCCACGACCGCGCCCCGCCACGCCGGCGCCATATAGGCGTGCGTCCAGGCGTCCAGCGTGCGGTCGAATGTTCTATCCAGCAATGCCATCTTCAACAATCCTCAAAAACTCCGGCGGCGGCCTGTCGGGGTGTCGAATACCCGCCCCGCCGCAGGGCTCACAGCTTTCCGGTAGGGTCCAAGCGGTCGCGCAGCCAGTCGCCCAGCAGGTTCAACCCCAGCACCGTCAGCATGATGGCCAGCCCGGGGAACACGCTGACCCACCAGGCCGTCTGCATATAGGTGCGGCCGTCGGCAAGCATACCGCCCCAGCTGGGGATCATGGGATCCACGCCCAGGCCGAGGAAGGTCAGGCTGCTTTCCAGCAGGATATTGTTGGCCACGTTCAGTGTCATCAGGATGACCAGCGGCCCCAGCAGGTTGGGCACGATGTGGTGGCGGATCATGGCGAGGTCGCGCACGCCGAAGGCGCGGGCGGCCAGCACGAATTCGCGCTCGCGCAGCGCCAGCACCTGCGCCCGCACCAGGCGCGCATACTGCACCCATTGCGAGGCGATCATGAAGAAAATGACGTTGAACAGCCCGCCGCCCAGGATGGCGATGAACGTAATCGCCACCAGGATGAAAGGCAGGGCCAGCTGCACGTCGGCGAAGCGCATGACGATCATGTCCCAGAAGCCGCGGTAGTAGCCGGCGATGAGGCCCATGACGATGCCCAGCAGCGCGCCGCCGATGACTGACGCGAAGCCCACCAGCAGCGAGATCTTGCCGCCCACGATGACGCGGGCCAGCACGTCGCGGCCCAGCGGATCGGTGCCGAAGGGATGCGCGGCGGTGGTGAAGGGCGCGGTGAGGCGGGCGGCCAGGTCCATGGCTTCGCCGCCGTCCGGGAACAGCCAGCCGGAGGCCAGCACCAGCGCGATCATCACGCCGGTCAGCAGCGCGCCCAGCACGAATTCCAGCGAGCGGTAGCGGCTGCGGGGCTTGGCGGCCTGGGGAGCGGCGACGGTGGGGGAGGAGCTAGTCTGCATAAGGCTTACCGCGTGCGGATACGGGGATCGACGATGCCGTAGGCGATGTCGACGATCAGGTTGACCAGGACGATGACGGCGGCCAGCACGGTGACCGTGCCTTGCAGCACCGGGTAGTCGCGGCCGGAGATGGCGTCGAACGCCAGCGTGCCCAGGCCGGGCCAGTTGAACACCATTTCGATGACGACGATGCCGCCGATCAGCCCGCCGAATTGCAGGCCCAGGTAGGTGATCAGCGGGATGGCGCAGTTGCGCAGCGCGTGCTTGTACAGCACCACGCGCTCTTTCAGGCCCTTGCTGCGCGCCACCATGATGTACTGCGCGGACAGCGTTTCGAGCATCGTGGTGCGCACCAGGCGGATGTTCGTGGCGCTGAGGATGATGGCCATCGTCAGCGAAGGCAGCACCAGGCTGGCCGGGCCGCTCCAGCCCGAAGGCGGCAGGAGCGGGAAGGTGATCGACAGCAGCAGCACCAGCATCAGCGCCAGCCAGAAGTTGGGGAACGACAGCCCCACCAGCGACAGGATGCGGATGGCCTGGTCCGTCGGCTTGCCGCGCTTGATGGCGGCCTGGATGCCCAGCGGCAGCGAAATCAGGATGGACGCGATCAGCGACGTGAACGCCAGCATCAGCGTGGCCGGCAGGGCGTCGCCGATGAGCTTGGCCACCGAGGTCCCGCCCATGAAGCTGCGGCCGAAATCGCCATGCAGCAGGCCCTGCATATACGACAGGTATTGCTCGTGGAAGGGGCGGTTCAGGCCCAGCGCCTGGCGGATGTTGGCCAGGTCTTGTTCCGTCACGCTGCCCGAACCCTGGCTGAGCATCAGCGCGGGGTCGCCGGTCAGGCGCACGGCATAGGAAACCAGCAGCGTCACGGCCACGATCACGAAGACGGCCTGCAACACGCGTTTGATGAGAAATCCGGTCATAAATCGCCACCCCGGCTTTCGCCGAAGAGGGTAGGTGGGGTTAATACTTCAACAGGCACTAAAGCAGGCCTCACAACAGCCATCACAACAACATCCATCGCCCATCCCCCCCACTTGCCGCTGTTTTTAGCGGGATGCCACGGATCCGGCTCCGCCGGTCCGTAGGCATGCCCCCCTGGGGGGGAAGCGCGTAGCGCTTCGGGGGGGGGATTACTCCACAGAAGCCTCAAGGAAACGGAAGCGGATGTCTCCCGGCACTTCCAGGTTCTTCACGCGCTTGTTCACGCCCACGATGGTGTTCAGGCTGTACAGCGGCAGTTCCAGCGCCTGGTCGGCGACGTAGGTGGCGATCTCCTGCAGCATGGCTTCGCGCTTCTTTACGTCATAGACGGTGCGCTGCGCTTCCAGCATGCCGTTGAGCTTGGCGTCGTTGTCGTACGGATTCCACTTCTGGCCCGAGTGGTACATCAGGTAGGCCGTGTTGTCGTAGTCGTACGTCCAGCCGCCCCACTGGTTCTGCCACATCTCGCCGGTCTTGCCGCCGGGGATGATGTCGTTGAGCAGCACGCCGGTTTCGTACGGCTTGATGGTGGCGCGCACCCCCACGCCTTGCAGGTAGCCCGAGACCGCCTGGGCCACTTCGCGGAAGTTCGAGTCGCTGCCGCGCACGTCGATCTGCACGGTGGCGCCCGGCTTCACGCCGGCCGCGGCCAGCAGCTTCTTGGCTTCGGCGGGATTGAAGGGCAGGGGCTTCTGCTCGGGGTTGTAGCCGAACGATTGCGGGCCCTGGAAGCTGGCGATGGTCTTGGCCTGGCCCAGCAGCAGCTGCTTGACGATGGCGTCGCGGTCCACGGCCATGATCAGCGCGCGGCGCACGTCGCGGTTCTGGGTGATGCCGTTCTTGGTGTTGTAGCGCAGCGCGTACGCCACCGGGCCGCCCGTGGAGATCACGTCGGCGTTGCCGGACTTCTTCACGGTTTCGATCAGGCCCAGCGGGATGAGCGTGGCGATGTCGATGCGGCCGGCCTGCAATTCGGCCACCTGGGTGCCCGGCTCGCCGATGAAGCGGTAGACCACCTTGTCCAGCTTGGGCTTGCCGCCCCAGTAGTCGTCGTTGCGCGCCAGCGTGACGTTGACCTTGGGCTGGTAGCTCTCGAACTTGAACGGGCCGGTGCCGACCGGGTTGGTGTTGAAGTTGTCCTCGCCCTTTTCCTGGATGTACTTGGGCGGCACGATCATGGCGCCGTAGCCGGCCAGCTTCGTCAGCAGCACGGGATCCGGCTGCTTCAGGATGAAGTCGACGGTGTATTCGTCCACGACCTTGACCTCGCCGATCGAGTCGTAGTTGGCCTTTTGCGGGCCCTTGGTGCCTTCGGCTCCCAGCAGGCGCTCGAAGGTGAACTTCACGGCTTCGGCGTTGAAGGGTTCGCCGTTGTGGAACTTGACGCCCTGGCGCAGCTTGAAGCGCAGGCGCTTGTTGTCGTCCAGGTATTCCCAGCTGGTGGCCAGGCCGGGCTGCAGCTTCAGGTCGGCGCCGCGCATCGTCAGGCCGTCGTACAGGTTGCTGCCGACCGAGCCCCAGAAGGTCACGAAGGTGTCGATGGGATCCCAGCTGCCCGGATCCTGGTTGATCGCGACATTGAGCGTGCCGGCGGCATGGGCGGTCGAGAGGACTGCGGGCAGCGCGCCGCCCAGCGCCAGGGCCAGGGCGGTGGCGGTGAAGGTTTTGCGTAGGGAGAGCATGTTCAACTCCAGGGACGGGAAGTCGGGCGGGCCGACGTGAAAAAGGGGCCGGTCAAGCGGTGCGGGCGACCTGGTGGCCGGGCGCGAATTCGACCAGGGGAATGATGGCGGGCTCGTCGCCGACGCGGCGCACGGGGCTGGGGATCTCGCCCTCGATCAGCGAGGTATCGATATGGCGGCCGGGTTCGGCCACCGGCACGGCGGCCAGCAGCTTGCGCGTGTACGCATGCTGCGGCGATTCGAAGATCTGGCGGCGGGTGCCCAGCTCGACGATCTGGCCCAGGTACAGCACCGCGACGCGATGGCTCACCTTCTCCACCACCGCCATGTCGTGCGTGATGAACAGATAGGAAAGGCCGCGGTCTTTCTGCAGGTCCATCAGCAGGTTCAGGATCTGGGCCTGGATCGACACGTCCAGCGCCGATACGGACTCGTCCGCGATGATCAGTTTGGGGTTGCTGGCCAGGGCGCGCGCGATGCACACGCGCTGGCGCTGGCCGCCCGAGAACTCGTGCGGATAGCGCCTGGCGTGCTCGGGCTTCAGGCCCACCTGCTCCAGCAGTTCGCCCACGCGGCGCGCGATGGCGTCCTCGCCGGAGAGCAGGCCGTGCGTGCGGATGGGCTCGGCGATGCTGAACGCCACGGTCTTGCGCGGGTCCAGCGAGGCGTACGGATCCTGGAAGATGTACTGGATCTCCTGGCGCAGGCGCTGGCGGCCGGCGCTGTCCATCGAGAAAATGTCCTGGCCGTTGTAGCGGACGGCGCCGGAAGTGGGCGCCACCAGCTGTTGCAGCGTCTTGCCGATGGTGGACTTGCCGCTGCCGGATTCGCCCACCAGCGCCAGCGTTTCGCCCGGATAGACGTCGAAGCTCACCTGCTCCACCGCATGCACGCGGTGCGTGACGCGGCCGAAGAAGTTGTGTCCCACGTCGAAACGGGTGGTCAGTTTGTCCACGCGCAGCACGGGCTCGTCGTAGCTCGCCGTGTCCTGTTCGCGGATTTCGCCCACTTCGCGCAAGGTGTCGCCGTCCAGCACCGTCTGCGGCGTGCGCAGCGGCAGGTCGCGGCCGGTCAGGCTGCCCAGGCGCGGCACCGCGGCCAGCAGGGCGCGGGTATAGGGATGCTTGGGCGCGTTGAAAATCTCGTCCACCGTGCCCTGCTCGACCTTCTTGCCGCGCAGCATCACCACCACGTCGTCGGCCATTTCCGCCACCACGCCCATATCGTGCGTGATGAAGATCACGGCCGTGCCCAGGTCGCGCTGCAATTCGCGGATGGTGTTCAGGATCTGCGCCTGGATGGTGACGTCCAGCGCGGTGGTCGGCTCGTCGGCGATCAGCAGGCGCGGCTGGCACGACAGCGCCATGGCGATCATCACGCGCTGGCGCATGCCGCCCGACAACTGGTGCGGGTAGCGGTCCAGCAGCTGCGCGGCGTCGGGCAGCCGGACCTTTTCGAGCAGCTTGCGGGCCGCCTCGCGCGCCGCCGAGCGCGACAGCCGCTGGTGCAGCATGATGGCCTCGACGATCTGGTCGCCGATGGTGAACACCGGATTCAGCGAGGTCATCGGCTCCTGGAAGATCATCGCGATGTCGTTGCCGCGGATCGCGCGCATCGTTTCGTCGGTGGCGGCCGTCAGGTCGACTTCGCGGTCGGCGCTGTCGCGAAACAGGATCCGGCCCGTGGAGATGCGGCCGTTGGTGTAGTCCGTGAGGCGCATGATGGCCATCGACGTGACCGACTTGCCCGAGCCCGACTCGCCGACGATGGCCAGCGTCCTGCCGGGGCGCACGTCGAAGTCCAGGTTCTCGACGGCGCGGAACACGCCGTTCTCGGTATTGAAGTCGACCGACACGCCGCGCACGGACAGCAGCGGGGCGGAAGAGGAAGCGGTATTGCTAGACAACGTGGAATCTCACAGCGAGGTGGCGGCGCGGGCGGCCTGATCGTACAGGCCCGAGAGGGCGCGCAGGGTATTGGCCAGCTGGCGGCTGGCGTCGTCCGCGGCGGGGGAATCGATGAACGGCTTGACCAGGCATTGCTCGCGCACTTCGGCATAGCGCTGGATCGCGGCCGCGCCGGCATCGGTGGCCGAATAGAACACTTCCTTGCCGGTCTTCGCGCTCTGCACCACGCCCAGGCGCTCCAGCTTCTTCAGCGAATAGTTCACCAGGTGGGTGTCTTCGACGTTGAGCGTGAAGCAGATATCCGCCAGCTTCTTGCCGCGGCCGCGATGGAACACGTGGTTGAGCACCAGGATGTCCAGCGAGGTCAGGTCGGGCAGCCCCGCGCAGGCCATGCAGCGCACCATCCAGCGATTGAATGCGTGCGACGCGATGATCAGGCCGAATTCGACTTCGGACAGTTCCGGTGCGGAAGAGGCGAGATGGGAGGAGGAAACAATGGCGTCCCGGACGGAGACAGACATGGGCAAGGCGGTAAAGGGACGGATCGACGACAAAACGTCGGCGAATTATTGACGATTTGTTGGTGTCCAGGCATTCGGGATAACCCGGTCTAACCCCGTCTGATATTAGGTGCCTGGCTATTTCCGCTTTCACCGAAATGTCGTTTTATTACGGACGGCCAAGTTCCAGCAGGCGGAAGTACCCATAAACAGGCGCTAAGCACCGGCATTTTTGGCCCAAATCCGCCAAATTGCGGGCGAATTTTGATATGGAGCAAATGGTTATTTATTGTCATTAACCGTTTCGTATAGCAAAATAAGACACAAATTGTCTTAAATGGAGAAGGCGCGATACCGTCAGGTGCCCGCGTCAAGCCGGTATGAAAGCGATGTGGCGCGGGCTGGGAGGAAAGGCGATATGGGCGATAGCGGGGGTCATTCCCTTGCCGGCGCTGGCCCAGCCGTTGCCCGAACCCGCCGCGCGCGCCTCCGAGATCCAGCGCCGCCAGGAGCAGGAAATCGACGCGCAGCGCGCCCGCGCGGCCGAACGCCCCGACGTGCTGGCGCCCGCCGCGGCGCCCTCGGACGGCCTGGTCTTTCCCGCCGAGACGCCCTGCTTTCCCATCCGGGTGCTGTCCTGGGAAGGCGCGGCCCCGCCCCCGGCGCTGGCGCAAGCCGCCGGCGCCGTCCTGAATCGCTGCGTGGGCGGCCGAGGCCTGCGCGCCCTGCAAGAGCACCTGATCGGCCAGCTGATCGACGGCGGGCAGGTCACCGCCCGCGTCGTCGTGCCGGAACAATCCCTGGCCGCCGGCACCTTGACGCTGCGCTATCTGCCGGGGCGCATCTCGGCCGTGAAAGGCGAGGGCGCCGTCGGCTGGTGGCGCGCCGCGCTGCCCCGCGGGCCCGGCAACGAACTGAACCAGCGCGACCTGGACCAGGCGCTGGAGAACATCCGCCGCCTGGGCAGCCAGGCCGACGCCTCCATCGATATCGCGCCCGGCCCCGAGCCGGGCGATTCCGACATCCTCATCCGGCCCGGCACGGGCAAGCGCTGGCACGGCTACGTCGGCGGCGACAACGGCGGCATGGACGCCATCGGCAAGTACCAGGTGAACGCCGGGCTCACGCTGGATTCCCCGCTGTTCCTGTACGACCAGCTCTCGGTGGCCTGGAACAGCAACGCCCGCTGGCGCGACGCGGAATCGAACACGCGCGCGGCCTCCATCAACTACAGCATTCCCTTCGGCTACTGGACGGTCTTCGCCGGGGCCAGCAAGTCGACCTACCGGCAAACCGTGGCCGGCTTCGACGAACCCATCGTCTATGGCGGCACCACCAAGCAGGTCCAGGCCGGCGTATCGGTGGTGCCCTACCGCGGCACGGCCTACAAGGGCAACCTCTCGTTCTCGGTGCTGCGCAAGCGCACCGACAGCACGCTGAACGACGTGCCCATCGAGGTCCAGCGCCGCGACGTCACCGGCTACGAATTCAGCTATGGGCACCGCCACTACCTGGGCCAGGTCGTGCTGGACGTGGGCGGCGGCCTGCGCGGCACCTGGCCGCAGTATTCCGACGCGCCGGGCTACGTCTATGGCGACCCCGACTGGAACGGCCGCAGCACCATTCTTGCCGCCAACGCCGGCCTGTACGCGCCCTTCAAGCTGGCGGGCCAGTCCTGGGCCTATCAGGTCAACTGGCAGATCCAGCACGCCGAGACCGCCATCGTCCCGGCCGACTACTTCACGATCGGCAACCGCTACGCCGTGCGCGGCTTCGACGGCCAGATGACGCTGGCCTCCGAGGACGGCTGGACCTTGCGCAACGACCTGTCGCTGAACCTGGACGCGCTGGCCTCGCTGCCCGGGCAGCAGCTCTACGCCGGCCTGGACGTCGGGCGCGTGGGCGGGCCGTCGGCCGCCTATCTCTCGGGCCGCACCCTGGTCGGCGCCGTGGCGGGCCTGCGCGGCCGCCTCTCCCTGCCTTACGTGAACGCCAGCTACGACTTTTCCGCGGGCTGGCCGTTGAAAAAGCCCGAATCCCTGAAAACCGCATCGACCGTCTTCGCGATGGCCCTGATGTTCGAGTTCTGAATCCGATAGCCGCCAGGTAAGCATGATGTCCAAACTCCGCTCCTTCATCGTCTGGTCCGTCATCGGCACGCAAATGTGGTCGCCCGTGCTGGCGCAGACCCTGCCGATTTCGGTGGACAAAAGCGTGGCGGGGCAGAAGCCGGTGGTGGGCACGAGCAATGGGGTGCCCGTCATCAACATCGCGCCGCCGTCGGCGGGCGGGGTATCGAACAACCGCTACACCCAATTCAACGTGGGCCCCTCGGGCGTGGTGCTCAACAACAGCGGCGGCGCAAGCCAGACCCAGCTTGCCGGGCAGATCGCCGGCAACGTCATGCTGGGCAACCAACGCGCCGCCACCATCCTGAACCAGGTCACGGCCCCGAACCCGTCCCGGCTCATGGGCACGCTGGAGGTCGCGGGCAACCGGGCCAACGTCATCGTGGCCAACCCGGCCGGCATCACCTGCAATGGCTGCGGCTTCCTGAACGCGGACCGCGCCACGCTGACTACCGGCCGGCCGCAGGTCGGCCCCGACGGCAACATCGCTCTGGACGTGGCGGCCGGCAGGATCCGCGTGGAGGGCGAGGGCCTGTACGGCGCCAATCTCAGCCAGGTCGACCTGATCGCCCGCTCATTGGAAATCAATGCCGGCGTCTGGGCCGACCGGCTCAACGTGACGGCGGGCGCCGCGCGCGTGGACTACGCCTCCGGCGCCGTCTCGGCGCGGGCGGGCGAGGGCGCCGCGCCGGCCGTCGCGCTGGACACCGCCGCCCTGGGCGGCATGTACGCAAACAGCATCCGCCTGATCGGCACCGAGGCCGGGGTGGGCGTGAACGTGGGCGGCAACCTGGCCGCGCTCACCGGCGACCTTCACGTCAGCGCGGCGGGCGACGTGCGCATCGCGCCCGGCGCCACCGTGCAGGCGGCGCGCGACCTCCGGCTGGCGGCCGGGCGCGACCTGGCCGTGGACGGCGCGGCGCAGGCCGCGGGCGCCGTCGCGCTTGCGGCGGGCCGCAATGCCGACATCCAGGGCGCGGTCGGCGCCGGCGGCCCGGCATCCGTGGATGCCGCGGGCAACGTCGCGATCGCCGCGCAGGCCGGGCTGCAAACCCAGGGCGCGCTGCGCATCGCGGCCGGGCAGGATTTGTCGCTGGCGAGTTCCATGTTGATGGGCGGCCAGGACCTGCGCGCGGAGTCCGGGCGCAACCTGCGGATCGGCCCTGCGGCCGCCACGCCCGGCGGCACGCCGCCGGCCACGGGGGGCTCGGGCCAGGGGCCCGCGGCGGGCGGCGGTTCCGACGCCGGCGGCTCGGGTTCCGGCGCGGCGGGCGGCTCCGGCGCGAACGGCGGGGTCTCGAACGCATCCGGCGGCCCGGCGCAGGCGGGCGCCGGTTCCGGCGGCCAGGTAACGGCAGCGGGCGCGATCGCGCTGCAGGCCGGCCGCGACATGACGCTGCCCGGCCGGATCACCGCCGCGGGCGCGCTGCAGGCGCGGGCCGGGGCGGATCTGGCCGCGGGCGCGAGCGCCCAGTTGCAGTCCGGCGCGGCCACGGCCCTGCGCGCCGGCGCGGACCTGAGCCTGGGCGGCCTGGTCGGCGCGCGCGGCGATGTGTCGCTGATGGCGGGGCGCGATGCGCTGTTGTCGGGCAAGGGCGCGGGCACCGGCCGCGTCGCCATGGCCGCCGGGCGCGACCTGCGCCTCGATGCCCCGGCGCAATGGGATGCCGAAGGCGCCATGGCGGCCAAGGCGGGCGGCAACATGGCGCTGGCCGGCACGCTGCGCGCCAACGCCGGCACGGATATCGCGGCGGACGGCGCGCTGGCCATCGACGGCGCGCTGTCCGCCGCATCCGGCGGCTTGAGCGCAACCGCGGGCGGCGACCTATCCCTGGGCGCGCAAGCGCAAGTGGCGGCGGCGGGCCCCGTCGGCCTGACGGCCGGCGGGGATCTGCGCAGCCTCGGCAAGCTCACCTCGCAGAAGGATCTGTCGCTGCGGGCGGCGCGCAACCTGGCGCTGGACGGCCAGGCGCTCGCCACCGGCGATCTGCGGCTGGATGCGGGCGACGTCCTGGCGGCGTCCTCCGCATCGCGCCTGCAGGCCGACGGCTCGGTCAAGGCAGAGGCCAACCAGGCCTCGCTGGCCGGCGTGCTCATCGCCGGCCAGGCCGCGCAAGTCGTCGCCCGCGGCAACCTGCGCGTGGACGGCACGCTGCTGGCCGATGCCGGCACCCTCAAGGCGATCAGCGGCGGGGACCTGACGCTGGGCGGCGCCAGCGTGTTGCAGTCCGGGGGTCTGCTCGATGCGCGGGCTGGCGGCAAGCTGCTCGCGGATGGCACCATTTCCGGTGAAACCGACATTCTGCTGTCGGCGGGAACCGATGCCGAACTGAACGGCAAGACGGTCGCCAACGGCACCCTGCGCGCCGAAGCCGGCGCGGACCTGGCCGTCGGCCAGGCGGGCCTGGCGCAAGGCAGCGGCAAGCTGTTCCTGGACGCGGGCCGGGACCTGCGCGTCGCCGGCACGGCCGGCACCGCCGATACGGCGGACGCGGAAGGCGTGTTGCAAGCGCGGGCGGCCCGAGACCTCTTCGTGACGGGCGTCGTCACGGCGGGCACGCCCGCCAGCCTGTCCGCGGCGCGCCACATGGGCATCGACGGCACGGTGGCCGCGCTGGCCGGCAACCTGGCCGCCGACGCCGGCGGGCAACTGCGCGTGGGCGCGGCCGGCCGCATGCAGGCCTCGCATGGCCTGGCCGCGCAATCGGGCGGCGACCTGGACTCCGACGGCGTCATCGTCGCGGGCGGCGGCCTGACGCTGGCGGCGGCGGGCGACGCCCGCCTGGGCGGCACGGCCGCCGCGCTGGGCGACACGTCCGCCGGCAATGTGGAGCTGCGCGCGCGCGACCTGACCGTGAAGCAAGGCGGGCAGGCGCAGGCCGCGGGAACGCTGACGGCGCGGGCGCTGCGGGACCTGACCGCCGCCGGCGCGCTGGCTTCCGTGCGGGACATGGCGCTGGACGCGGCGCGCGATGCGCGCGTGGACGGCACGGCCGCCACCGACGCAAACCTCACGCTGACGGGCCGCAACGTGGCCGTGGGCGCGGCAGGCCTGGCGCAGGCCGCCGGCGCGCTCACCGCCGGCGCGCACGACACGCTGCTGGCCCAGGGCCGCATGCTGGCGGGCGCCTCCCAGGCGCTGAGCGCCGGCGACGGCATGGTCATAGACGGCACGGTGGCCGCCTTGCAGGGCGACCTGACGCTGGACACGCTGCGCGGCAATCTGGCGCTGGGCGCCGCATCCAGCCAGCAGGCGGGCGGAACGCTCGCCGCCACCGCGGGCGCGGCGCTGCAAGCCATGGGCTCCGCGGCTGCGGGGCAGGGCATGACGCTGCGCGCGGGCACGGACGCCACGCTGGGCGGCATCGCCGCCACCCAGGCGGGCAACCTCGTCGTCAACGCCAACCGCAACCTCACGGCCACGGCCGACGGCCGCCTCCAGGCCGCCGGGGCCCTCGACCTCCAGGCGGGCGCCGCCTTGCGCAACGCGGGCATCCTGTCCGCGTCGGGCGCCGCCAGCTTGCGGGCGGGATCCACGCTGGACAACACGGGTTCGGTGTTGGCGGGCGGCGACGTGAACGCCACCGCGCTCGGCGCGCTCGGCAATGCCGGCCGCCTCATCGCCGGCGTCGGCGACGACGGCGCCCTCAGCCTGCCGGGCAGCGTCAAACTCACCGCGGCCTTCATTACGCACCCTGGCATCAGCGCGGCCGGCAAGGACTTGTCGCTTGCCGCCGCCGGCATGGACCTGTCCGGCGGCAACCTGTCCGCCGTCGGCAAGCTTGCGCTCGCTTCGCCGGGCGATATCGCCACGCGCAATGCCGTCGTGCACGGCGGCGCCCTGGACATCGCCGCCGCCAACCTGCGCAACCAGGGCGGCAAGCTCACCTCGGCCGGCGACGCCGCGCTGAAACTGGGCGGTGAGTTCGACAACGCCGCCGGGCTGATCGCCGCCGCCGGCGGCCTGCGGATCGAAGCGGGGCGGGTCGGCAACGCCGCCGGCACCCTGGCCGGCGCGGACGTGGCGATCGCCGCGACCGGCGCGGTGGACAACCGGGGCGGCCTGATCCAGGCCGACGAATCCCTCACCCTTAACGCCGCCGCCCTGGACAACAGCGCCACGCTGGCGGCCCCCGGCGCGCCCGCGAAGGGCGTGCTGGGCAAGCTCGTCGCCATCATGGCCGACCGGGTGAACAACCAGGGCGGCTCCGTCGGCGCCGGCCAGGACCTGACGCTCACCACCGGGGAACTGGACAACGCCGGCGGAGAAGTCGCCGCCCAGCGCAACGCCACGGTGCGGGCCGCTCTGCTGAAGAACGCCCAGGGCCAGCTGCTCGCCGGCGAACGCCTCGCCGTCAACGTCGATGCCCTGCAAGGCCTGGGCACGCTGCATTCCGCGCAAGACCTGTCCTTCACCTACGCGGGCTCGCTCAACCAGACCGGCAACATCGCCGCCGGCCGCGACCTGACCCTGTCCGTGGGCGGCGCCATGGACAACAGCGCCAGCGTGAGCGCCGGGCGCGACCTGAGCGTCACGGCCGACTCGCTGAACAACCGCGCCACCGGCGAACTGCTGGCCGGCCGCAACAACACCCTCAACGTCGCCCACGGGCTGACCAACGCCGGCCTGATCGACGGCGCCTCGACCAACATCAACGCCGGCCGCCTCGACAACTTCGGCCGCATCTACGGCAACGCCATCTCGATTCGCGCCGGCGAAATCGTGAACGGCGCGGGCGCCGGCGGCGGCGCCGTCATCGCGTCCCGCGGCGATCTGGACCTGGGCGCGGGCTCGCTCGTCAACCGCGAGCACGCGCTGATCTACGCCGGCGCCGACCTGCGCATCGGCGGCGCCCTGGACGCCAACCGCAAGGCCATCGGCCAGGCCGTGTCGCTGCTGAACGCCTCCGCCACCATCGAGGCCGCGGGCAACGCCGCCATCTCGGCCGCCACGCTGCAGAACGTCAACACCAACTTCGTCAGCCAGACGGTGCCCGTGCGGACCGTCCCCAAGTTGTACGTGACCCCGGCGGGCAAGACCGACATGTACGACATGGAAACCAACTGGTTCTGCGACCAGGTCACGGCGTTGTGCGGCAAGGTGCCCGCCTGGCTGGACGACGACCCGGAGCGCCGGTTCCTGCTGCCGTCCACCACGTATCCCGCGTCGCGTTACGGCCCCCCGTTCGATTACGTGCCCAGCAAGAAAGGCCGGGCGGGCGAAACTGCGCCAATTCCCGTCACGTACACCCCCGAAATATTCGTGTGTACGGGCGGCGAGGGCGGCGCCGATTGCCGGACGGACCCGGAGACGTTCTTTTACCCCTCCGATTCCCGCATTTGGGCGGTCTTTGGCGTGACGGCGCCGCCCGGTCCCATGCCGGTCTGGGTGCCGCCGCAGCGGGAATGCTTCGGCAAAGAGGCCTGCGCCGCCGAAGCCGCCCGCCGCCAGGCCTACGAAGACGCCTATGCGGCGTACAAGGCGTCGCACCTGGAGCTGGACAGCCGCATCCGCGCCTTCAACGCCGACTTCGACAGCCGGCTGGTCGGCACCTTCACCTACTACCAGGTCGAAGAAACCGTCTCTGAAACCCGCACCGTCTCGTCCGACCCCGCCAAGATCCTGTCCGGCGGCGCCATGACCTTGACCGGCGCCGTCACCAACGACAAGAGCCAGATCGCCGCGGGCGGCGCCCTGAACGTATCCGGCCCCGCCATCCACAACATCGGCGCGGGCGGCGAGCGCGTCGTGACGCGCGTGGGAACGGCCACCTACACCCAGGCGCGCTCCGGCGACCGCAAGGAAACCTCCACTCCATACACCGCCACGCTCGCCGCGCAGCCCATCGAACTGCCGGTGGGCACGTCCGGCGGCTACACGTCCGTGTCCCTCAGCGGCGGCGCGCCCGGCGCCAGCGGCGGCAGCGCGCCCGGCCCCGTGCTGGTCGCCAGCCTTGGCCTGCCCGGCGGCGACGTGGTCCGCACCGTCTCCAACCCGGCCGCCATCCCGGACAGCCAGCTCTTCGCCGTCAACGGCCGGCCCGATGCGCCTTACATCGTCGCCACCGACCCGCGCTTCGTCGGCAATCGCCCCACCGTCTCCAGCGACTACCTGTTCGACCTGCTGCAACAGCCGGGCGCGCCCGTCGGCAATGCCGGCGCTTCCGGCTCCGTCAACGCGGGCCTGGGCGGTCGCCCGAGCGGCCTGAACGCCCTGATCCCCGCCGGCGCGAAATTCCTCACGCCGTCCGGCCAGCCCAGGCGGCTGGGTGATGGCTTCTACGAACAGAAGCTCGTCGCCGACCAGATCCTGGCCACCACCGGCCAGCGCTTCCTGGAAGGCTACGCCGACAACGACGGCCAATACAAAGCCCTGCTCGCGGCAGGCGCGCAGTTCGCGCGCAACAATGGCATCCAGCTCGGCGTCGCGCTCACCGAGGCCCAGCAGCGCCTGCTGGACACCGACCTGGTCTGGCTGGTCGAGCAGACCGTCACGCTGCCCGACGGCACCACCGAGACGGTGCTGGTGCCCCAGGTGTACCTGCTGGTGCGCGAAGACGACCTGAAGGGCGACGGCACGCTGATGGCGGGCCGCAGCGTCAAGCTCGCCGCCGACGGCGACATCGCCAACAGCGGCACCGTCGGCGCGCGCGACGCCGTCGTCATGACCGCCGCCAACATCGTCAACCAGGCAGGCGGCCTGATCCAGGGCGCCACCGTCGACCTCGCCGCGCGCGAGGACCTCACCAATCTCGTGTCGCTGATCAAGGGAGACAACGTCTCCCTGTCGGCCGGCCGCGACATCGCGCTGACCTCCACCTCGGCTTCCGAGAACCACGGCGCGACCTGGGGTTCGTACGTCTCCGGCGTATCCCGCGTGGATGCCGGCAACCTCAACATGCAGGCCGGCCGCGACCTGACCCTGACCGCGGCGCAAGTCACCGTCAAGGACAATGCGCGCCTGCAGGCCGGCCGGGACCTCACCCTGGCCACCCTTGAGGAAAGCCACGGCGAATCCATCGTCCGCAACAAGAACAACCGGCACGACCTGAGCACCAGCACGGAAATCGGCTCGTCCATCGCCGCCGACGGACACCTCACGCTGATCGCCGGCCAGGACGTCAACGCGCGCGCCGCCGACGTCACGGCAGGCAAGCAGTTGGCGGTGGGCGCGGGGCGCGACATCAACCTGACCGCCGGCGTGGAGACCGGCTCCGCCTACGACGAAACCCGCTACAAGACCAAGGGGTTCCTGTCGTCGAAAACGACGCACACCATTACCTCCCGCGACTGGGAACAGTCCCTCGCCACGACCTTCACCGGCGACACGGCCGTGCTGATGGCCGGACGCGACCTGACCGTCGCGGGCTCCAACGTCGGCGCCCAGCGCGACCTGGTGATGTCCGCCGACCGCGATGTCAATATCCTCCCCGGCCAGAACGCCGAAGACAGCTATGACTACAAAATGGTCAAGAAGTCCGGCTTCGGCGCGATGGGCGGGATGAGCTACGGCACCAGCAAGCAGACGGACTCGCTCGAAGGCAAGAAGGTCTTCCACAACGCCAGCACGGTCGGCAGCGTGGAAGGCGATGTCCTCATCAATGCCGGCCGCGCCCTGAACATCATGGGCAGCAACGTCATCGCGCGCCAGGGCGACATCACGTTGATCGGCAAGGAAGTCAATATCGGCGCGGCGCTGGATACCACGCAAGAAAAGGAATTCCACGAGATCAAGCAGACCGGCCTGACCCTCACGGCCAGCAACCCCATTGTCAGCGCCGTGCAGACCGGCGCGCGCATGGCCGACGCGGCGGGCAAGACCGACAACGCCGTCATGAAGGGGCTGGCTGGCGTAACCACCGGCCTGGCGGCCGTCAATGCCTACGACGCGGTCCAGGCGTCCGCCAAGGCGGCGGCCGCCAAGGAAGTCATCGAGCCCGGATCGTCCAACGAGATCGACAAGCTCGGCGGGGTGAGCATCAAGCTCAGCCTGGGCACCAGCAAGAGCAGCAGCACGACCGACCGCAACGCGTCGAACGCCTTCGGCTCGACGGTTGCCGCCGGCCGCGACCTGACCATCGTGGCCCAGGGAGCCGGGAAGGACTCGGACATCACCGTCACCGGCTCGAACCTGTCGGCCGGCAACAATGTCGTGCTCAAGGCCGAAGGCGATATCCTGCTGCAGGCGGCGCGCAACGCCTTCGAACAGAAGACGGACAGCAAGAGCAGCAGCGCCAGCATCGGCATCGGCTACTCCACCGGTGGCAAGCAGAACGGGTTCACGCTGGAGCTGGGCGCCTCGGTCGGGCGCGGCAATGCCAACGGCCGCGACGAAAGCTGGACCAACAGCCACATCACGGCCGGCAACGTGCTCGCGATCCAGTCGGGCGGCGACACCACGCTCAAGGGCGCAACCGGTCGCGCCGAACAGATCATCGCGTCGGTGGGCGGCAACCTGCTATTGGAAAGCTTGCAGGACACCAGCAAGTACGACTCCAAGAACAAGAGCGCGGGTTTCGGGGTGAGCCTTTGCGTCCCGCCGTACTGCGTGGGGTCGAGCAGCGCATGGGCCAACGTCGGCGCCGGCAAGATGAACAGCGACTTCAAGTCCGTCACCGAGCAGACGGGCCTGTGGGCGGGCGACGGCGGCTTCCTGATCGACGTCAAGAACAACACCACCCTGATCGGCAGCGTCATCGCCAGCAGCGACAAGGCGGTGGCCGACGGCCTGAACAAGCTGATCACCGGCACCCTGGTAACCGAGGACATCAAGAACAGCGCCAAATACAGCGGCGGCCAGGTGTCGATAGGCGGCGGGTTCGGCTTCGGCGGCGGCAAGGCGGGCGATTCGGGCCTGGGCACGAACAAGGACGGAGTCGCCGGGGGCGCGAGCAAGGACCACGGCTCATCGATATCGACCGGCAGCAGCGGATTCGGGATGGGGGTGCCGGCAGTCGTCGCGGCAAGCGGCAGCGGCAGCTCCACCACGCAAAGCGCGATCAGCGGCGGGACCATCGTCATCCGGGATGAGGCCGGGCAACTGGCGCTGACCGGCAAGACGGCCGCCGAGACGATCGCGTCGCTGAACCGGGACACGTCGGACACCTTGAATGCCCTGAAGCCGATCTTTGACAAGGAGAAGATTGAGGCGGGGTTTGAGATTGCGTCGGAATTTCAACTGCAAGCCGGCCAATTCCTGGCGAATCGGGCGAAAGAGGCGAGGGAGCTTGAGCAGGCCCTGGAGAATGAACCACCCGGCCCGCGCCGAGACCAATTGAAGCTGGCGTTCGAAGAAGCAAAAGTCTGGGAACCAGGCGGAGAAATGCGCCGATGGCTGACGGCCATATCCGCAGCGATAACTGGCAACGTGACCGGCGCCATGGGCGACATGGTTCAAGCCGCTGCCATCAACTACCTGCAAGGACTGGCGGCATCGGAAGTCAAGCGCATCACCGCGAACCTCGGAGATGGCGCCGAAGCCGAGGCAGCGCGAGCCGCCATGCACGCAATCGTGGGTTGCGCGGGCGCGGCGGGCAAAGGAGGGAATTGTTCGGCAGGTGCTTTGGGTGCCGGTGCCGGTTCGGTAATCAATGCCTTGCTGAGCAGCGATCAAAAGAAGTTGGATCCAGAGGAGAAGGAGGCTCGTCGTAACCTCGTGGAGTCTCTTGTGGCCGGTATTGCGTTAGCTGCTGGCACTAGCGTCATGGATGCCACGTTTGCGGCTGTCAATGAGACGGAAAATAATTACCTCAAGCCAGATGAACTGAAGTCATACCTTGCGGCACTGCAAGCGTGGAAGGATTGCACCGGGGGGAGTTGTGCACTAGCCGAAAAGGAGGTGCGCAGGCTACAGGCTGTTAGTCAGGGCCGTAACTATGCCGCGGAGGGCGCATGCCTCGATGATCCGGCAGCTTGTGCGGCGGTAGCGAAAACCCTGCAGGCTGATATCGCGGCGCTGGAGGTACAAGCCAAAAGCCTGGATCCCAAGGAAGCGGCGACGGCCGCCAATAACCTGCAGCAAGCACGCAAGGCGTATTACTCGAATCTTGAATGGCGTGCATACGCTGCCCAGCAGGAACTCGAAACAGCCGGCAGAGGTTGGTGGTTGGCCTCGATGTCGGGACAGGAACTGTATGAAAGCGGCTATCTGACACAGCAGGAGGCCTCGGACCTGCAAGCGATGCGGCGCGAAACGCTGGCGGCGGCGTTTGTGCCGCCGGCTCTGGTGCTGGGGCTGAAAGGGGGAGGATCGACCGCAGGGCAGAGAATACAATCGGTGGTGGAGGAGGCTAAGGCTTCGGCCCTTCGCGGTGCAAAAGCGACGGCAAACGTGAGAGAGGCTAACTTTGCTGATAACGCCAAGCTGCTTAGCCATTTTGAAAAGCATGGTGCTGAATTTGGAGTGAAGTCGTCATCTGAATATTTGCAGGTGGGCAAGGATATTATAAAAAATGGAGATAAAGTTCAGTATCTATATAAAGGCGAGATTCGAACCGGCTACGTTCAGTTTATGGGTAATTCGTCTCGTGGTGATGCAAAATATGGATTTGTAGGCACTAATTCTGATGGTGCTATTACTACAATTCATGTGGAAAGTGGTAAGAGTTTTTGGAAAATGTTGAATGGTAATTCCGCAGACAAAACCATAAGGCCTGTCCCGTGATCTATTCAGTGATTGTTGATGCCATCTGTTCAGAAGTCGAGGAAGATGTCTCGATTGTTGTATGTGGTCAGAGGTTGACCTGCTTTGCCAGTTATCTGCCCTACCAACTTGAGGTGGGGGGGGTTTATCGGGCAGAGTTGCTGCCCATGATCTTTAATGAGTACGTTGTTCACGAGGTTTCTTATGTCGAGCCAAAAATTGTCAGAGAAGGAGTGGGATATTCGTACAGCGTTACTGGCGAGCTAAAAGATGGCTGCTTGTACTGTGGTGGTCTTGTCTTTTGTGATGAGATTCTGCTGGCCGATTTCGGCTTCCTTGAGGGGAAATCAGTTTCATGGAAGATTGATAGGTTAGATATTTCTTTTGTTGAATAGCCTTGAAATAAGGTGTCAGACTCTGAGGTTTTCCCACGCAGAAATAAGGTGTCAGACTACATTTTCCTTTAGGCCGTGCTCTATGACCGGCGAGAAAATGTAAATAAGGTGTCAGACTGAAAATAAGGTGTCAGACTACATTTTCCTTCAGGCCGTGCTCTATGACCTGCGAGAAAATGTAGTCTGACACCTTATTTCTTAGACTACATTTTCCTTCAGGTCGCGCTCTATGATCGGCGAGAAAATGTGGTCTGACACCTTTTTAAAAAAATGAATAAAAACGATTGGTACGAAGATCGAATATTGTGGAGGGTAGGAAAACTCCATCTCGAAAGTTATTTGTGGAAGGATTTTGAAATGATGAATTCCTTGGCCGCAAAGACCGTTTTGAAAATGATGGCGGAGGGGGAGGTTCCTCTTGTTATCTTTTGGAGATGCAGCGAAAAGTGGACGCTTCTCACCAATCAATATTTGAGAGGGCGAATTGATGGGGTGTTCGCTTCGGTTCTTCTGGATGATGTAAGTGATGTCTTGACGGTAAACGATAAAAACATTCCGCCTAACGAATTTAAGCGAGAGGCTGAATATTTTTCAGTCGGAAAGGATAAGATAATTTTCTGGACGCCAAAGGGTGATCCGCATTTTTCACTGAGGAATATTCTGGGAATGTTCCCTTTGAATGCTCCTATATAAAATAAGGTGTCAGACTGAGCTAACCCGGGTTTTCCGGACACCCGAAGAAGTAGACAATACTTGAAGGAGGTGTCCCATGGATAAATCCAAACCCGAAGTCGAACCGAGCGATACCAAGCGCCAGCACCATAGCCGGG